>Ga0325410_1000451_pt1 | contig 42640 bp, 20 predicted proteins | sample PopdelMetagenome_16_FD_206182 | JGI IMG/M metagenome (GOLD analysis project Ga0325410, IMG submission 206182) | Populus deltoides microbial communities from Bellville, Georgia, United States - Xylem-PdIQD-R3 | ecosystem: Host-associated > Plants > Phyllosphere > Stem > Wood/Secondary xylem...
ATTTTTGAAACATAAAAATAAAAAGTATATTAACTTATAATTTCTTCAAATATTTTTTATTTTTAATTAGAGAAATTGCACTGTCGATACAATTTTTTTGTGAAGGTTTCTTTCCAAATAATATTGTATCTGATAAATTAAAATATTGTTTATATTTAATTTATAAAAATGGAACATTGAAATGTTATGAAATCAAAATTTATTGTTTTAATAAGAAAAATATAACCCCACCGGAACGAATTGATAACCCGACAAAAACAAACACGAGGGGAGGAGTCTGCTTTGGTCTGGTTTGTGTGGTTCATTGGTTTCCACGACTCCCACATTTTCATATCCTACATAACCCCGACCACTCTCACTTCATTCCAGAAACCTCCTTAAAACCCATCTCTCCAACATCTCTAATGGCGTCTGTGTCTAGATTGGTTCTCCAAGATTGCAACTTACTGCCATGTCAAGCTATCTACAAGCCAAGCTCCTGTTTCCCTTCCAGGAGGCTGAATACTCATCTGGGTATGCTTCATTACATTCGTTGCTTCTTTTTTTTTTGCCCTCATTAGCTACAAGTTTTTGGGTACTAAGGATTGTTTGCTTTGTTTTTGGGTACATGAGTTTGCTGTGTTTATCCAATTCCAAACATCTATATGTGCTTTTACCAACAAATCTGTTGTAAATATGAATAATAAGATACAAGAGCTGGGATTACTGTACCCGGGAATGGAAGAATTCGGACAACTCAAAACAAGCCGAGGAGTCCAACTGTGGCTCTCACAGCCCTTGCACCTTCTTCAATCATTCACTCTTCAAGGTATCTTTTGTAACGGAGTGCTTCATCACTTGGTGTTATTGTGGATTCATATATTCAACAATTTGATCCTATAGTAGAAGCACTAGTGGCTGATGACTAATGTATGAGGGTCATACTTGTAACAGTTCCCTTAGTTACTTCTAGAAATATAGGTGTCATGCTGTTAAATATTCTACACAAGTAGATAAAAGAATAGTTATCTATTCTAAATGGAAGTGATTGTAATTTGAAAACTAGCTCCAAGCTGTCGCAATATTGTTGTCGTTTTCTATTGATGTACTGTTCATTTCAAGTACATTTAAGATTTACCTTTGCTGTTGGCAAACCTCCTGGCTGTCTCTGCGCGCCCCTACCTCCAATCTCCTCATAAAAGTAGTACTTAAAGTACTGTTCATTTGAAGTACATTGATGATTTTCCCTTGCTATAATTGTGTGAAATGCTGATCTGCTTCTGTTTCTTACCAATTGGATGACCTGAATTTCAGATGAAAATGAATGAGTCAAGCAATTATTTCAGACTACTTGGTTCAATATAATGGAAAATAAAGTGACTCTTTAGGGCGTGAACGTTTGCTTGTATATTTTCATTATATGATATAACATGTTGGCTGCTTCATATAGGAACCCCCAAGTTTTGTGTAGGGCTGCTGCAAATGCACCTGGTGATGTTCCTGACAGCAGCACACATGGTGGGATGAGCCAGTATGAAAGGATAATCGAAACTCTAACTACTCTTTTCCCTGTGTGGGTGTGTGTTACATGTCATTAAATTTAAGACCCTTTTTTTTAATTGGATATAACAGAGAAAACATGATTTTTCAGTTTTAAATGCTAATCTCTTAAACACTGGTTTTTCATACTAAAATTATAATTGTGTGAACAGGTTGTTTTGGGCACCATCCTTGGTATTTACAAGCCAGCTGCGGTAACAGAGAAGTCCTCTTCTGCTATTTTGAAGAAGACGATTGATTGTAACTTAACCAACTGAATGTTGCTGCCTTCCTGCAGGTTACATGGTTGGAGACAGACCTCTTTACCCTTGGCCTCGGCTTCCTCATGCTTTCAATGGGACTGACTCTGACATTTGAAGATTTTAGACGATGTTTAAGAAATCCTTGGACTGTAAGAGACAACTCATTCTTATCATCTTACAAGGGGAAGAAGAATTAACGGTGATCCATTTCTTTTCAGTTTCATGCTTAAATTATATGTTTAATTGTTTCAGGTTGGTGTAGGGTTTCTTGCTCAGTACTTGATCAAACCTCTGCTAGGCTTTGTGATTGCAACGGTATTGCTTCAACATTTTCTTAGCTTTTGAGATCTTCTTTGATTTTGGGTGTTTTTTCTCTTTTGTTCTTGAATTTATCTTCGGCATAAATAATTGTTTGTTGAAAATAGTGTAATATTTAGTCAACCATATAACTATAATATTCAGATACTCCACTTAACTCATCAAGGACATATGCCCTCTAACCTAGATGCTTTTTGGGGACTCTAAAGTGGTTAGAAATTGTTACATGGATCAGTATTGTCTGAATTCTTTGATTAGTGAAGTCATTGTTTATTCATATTCTTTCCATTTCTTATCCAGTCAAGATTTGCTGATCATGATAGATAGAATGACAGTTTGCACTTTCTTTTTGACTGCTTAAATTTTGTTCTCTTGAAGTAAATCCAAGGTTCTTACATAGTCATTTTCTGTGGAAGGCATACCAAGCTCATGCATATATTGTGCTTCAACTTTATGTAGAGGGTTCTTTTCACATATACCGTGCTTTGGCTTTAGGCAGAGGATTCTTTTCACTAAAGGGTGGAGTGGTACAAGAAAATGTTAGCTGTAATATCTTGATTGATTGATATACAATTACTTGATTTAGAGAGCTTGATCTAAGAAGATTGACTGATATGTAATTACTTGATTTAGAAAGCGTGATCCACAAAATTGATTGATAGGCAATTGTAATTATGGTCAAGGAGTGATTGTAGGATGTAATTATGTTGATACTTCACTATTTAAAGAGAAGAGAGGCATTCAAATTATTTTGACACGATATCAGAACCAAAATTCTAAATTTTGTGCTTAATTCTTTGGGTTAGTATTTCTTTGGGTTGAGTTGTGAGATATTTTTCTTGCGTTTCTCTTTTGATATTTTCTTGGTTTGGGGTTATAGGTAATTTCTAGGTGTAGAGAGATTCTTTTGACACCAAGGTCTATTTTTTCCACTAGTTTTATTCTTTTCTTCTGATTTATCATGAAAGTAATTATTCCACTTGGAAGTTTCAATTCAAGATGTTTGTGAAGTGCAAAGAATTATTGGGCCACTCAGATGGTCATCTAAAGCTCTCATTGATCCCTAGGAGATTGATTCTTGGAAGAGCAATGATGCTTGTATTATCTCTTGGTTACTGAGTTTTATTAAATCATATATGGTGAATATCTTCGATCATTCATTGCTGCTATGGAAATGTGGACTTATCTTTGGAGCATTTATTCTAAAAATAATGTTGCCTGAAAGTTTCATTTGGAGTTAAAAATTAGCAAACTATTGCCAAGGTAATCTTTCTATTGAAAAATTCTATTCTAGATTTCTTAACTTATGGAGTGAATATACTTGGATAATTCATTCTATCATTCCAAATGAGGCCTTAAAGGCACTACAAGTTGTTCATCTTGAGAGTCAAAGAGATGAGTTTCTAATGAAACCAAGACCATAATTTGAGATTGCACGTGCTAGTTTAATCAACTGAAATCCTGTTCCATCTTTGGAGATTTGTTGGGAGGAATTATTACATGAATAACAACACCTAGTCACTCAGCATGGCCTTAATTCAAAAACCATGACGTATGAGATGTTAATGTGGCATATGCTGTTCAAAGTAAAGGAAGATTCAGGTCACATACTTAATGCTACCATTGCAAAGAGTTTGGGCATATTGCAAAACATTGCAACAAGAAAATTTTCAATTATTGCAAAAAGGAGGGGCACATCATTAAAGATTGTCGATTGCAACCTCAAAACTGACATGCTCTAGTCCCTTATAATGCTATCCAATCTAATTTTGCAGCTGCCTCTTTGGTTCATTCTCTAGATCAACAATCTATAAGCAGTTCCTCATCTACTCTCACACCCAACCCAAAATGGTCCAATAGATGGTTGTTTCTACCTTATCTGACTTTGACATACAAGGTAAAGAGAATCTATTTACTTCTTTGTTGGTTGACTATGCAATGTGTAATCATATGACTAGTAGTCTTGTTATTTCACATGCTCAGTATAAGTATTTTGTAATGTTTATTGATGATTATTGTCACACCGTGACGAATGCGATGGAAGCCAAGGGTGGTTACTGCCACAGTCACTACATTGCTACTGCTACTATCTCTGCTTTGGAAGGCTGCCATTGTTGAAGTTTAATTGGTTTTGCTTCCAAAATCCTTGTATAATGGTACCTCCATTCCTTTTGTTTCTTCCACAAGCTTTCTGGGCAACCTCGAGAATCCTTCTTTGCAAAAAAACCTTGAGCCTTGGTTTGCTGCCACCACCAAGATACAACCATGGTATCTTTTCTTCTTTCTTTTATTTCTTCCTCTCCTTGCTTCCTTTACCTCATTTTTCTTTTCTTTCCTCTCTTATTTTTATTTTACTGTTGCTGCCTTCCAAAGGCTGGGGTTGAGGTGCTTTTTGTAGAGGCCTGGGAAGGCTCTTGAACTCTTCATCATGGCCCTTGATTCATCATCAATCCATCCCAGCCATTGAAACACATTCAGCCAAGGTCTGATGGTAATGCTAGTTTTGCGGGAGCCCTTGAGTTGGCTTGGCAGACTCTCTAGAGCAAAGGACGAACTGAAACAAAGATGAGGATACTTTCTTGCATCAAAACAGTAAGAGAAGCGTGCCCTTTGTCTCCATTGAGAACAAACTAAAGAAGAAAGAAGATGCCAAAGATCCACCCTCAAGCTGGTTGTTTTACCATTTAGAGAATAAGGGTGTTAAACGACGTGTCATGCAACCTTTTCATTGAATTAGGTTTTGGCTTTAAAGGAAATGACATTGTTTATGGCTTATACAACCTCTTTAGTGAAACTCACTGTTTCACTAACTTTTTTTCCTTATTGATTTTCAATTTGATCCTTGAAGTTTTGATTTCGCTATTCTTGGCCAACTTCAACTAATTTTCAAAGATTCTTTTCAATCAAACTCTTGATGACATTCAAGAGTCCTTCAATATTAGCGCCTTTTATACTTTCAGTTTTTGGATTTTCAATTGTGCAATTTTGGCTAAATTGATGCTAAATCTAAATTTTTATTCAATTAAGTCCTTTAATTCTTTTATTTTTGGTCAAATTAATTTAAAATCTCAATTTTTCTCTTCAATTACACACCTAATTGAATCAATTGGAATTTCAAGCTTTTCCATCTCTTTCATTTCAGTCTTGACTTTCAAATTTAACCATTTTTGCCTTTAATTCCAATTTTTTCTCCTCATTTAGGCCCCCAATTGAATGAATTGTACTTCCAAACTTTGTCATCTTTTCCATTTTGATCACTGGTCTTTCAATTCTTCCAATTATGATCAATTTCATCCAGTTTTTCTAATTTTCTTCAATCAAACCCCAAATTGCATACCCACATAATTATTAACTATAGGTTAAATTCTTGCCTGATTGCAACCTGCAACTCTTAATATTGTTATTGTACCTAAGTCTTACTCTTAAGCTTCCATTCAAGCATGTTGGAAACAAGCATGCAAAAAGAGTTTCAATCTCTTCAAGATAATCACATCTGGGATATAGTTCCGTGTCCTATTGGCGTTAAACTTCTTTGTTGCAAATGGGTTTATACCATAAAGCTATAGCTTGATGGTTCTATTGCAAGATTTAAAGTTTGTCTGCTAGCTCTTCGAAATTGAAAAGAGTATGGGCTTGATTATGAGGAGATGTTTGCAATTGTGGCCAAGATGACTACTCTTCACACTGTTATGACTATTGCTGCCTTGAAGCGGTCAACTCAACATATGGATATGGTGAATGCAGTTTTGCATGGAGACCTCAAACAAGAAATATATGATTCCTTTTCCTGGCATATTGCTCACTCCTCTTCTGAGGTTTGTTGTTTAAAACAAACGGTCTATATATGGATTGAAGTAGGCACCATGTGCCTGGTTTGAGAAGTTTTGTTCTACACTTATTGATTTTAATTTTATTTATAGTCAGTTTGACTCTCTTTCTCCGAATGACTGCTACTAGGAATGTTGTACTTTTTATATATGTTGATGATATTGTTATTATAGTGTCTGATTCTTAGTTGATTGAACAACTATAGGCGCAACTTAATACTTCATTTCATATGAAAGATCTTAGTATTTTCTTGGTCTTGAGGTTCATCGTTGTACGACTATCACACTTTTGTACCAGCACAAGTATACTCAAGAGCTTCTCATCTTAGTAGGTCTTTAGTCCAGTAACTTGGTCCTTGCACCAATTGAGATCAACTTGAAGCTATAATAAGATGATGACAAGTTATTAATTGATCCCTTGTTGTATTGGTTGCTGGTAGGGAGTTTAAGTTATTTGACAATCACTCGGCCAAATATTTCTTTAGCTATACAACAAGTTAGTTTATACAGGCTCCTCGCTATTCTCACTTGGCCATTGTATGACATATCTCAAGGGTACTTTTGGTCATGGGTTACTCTTTCCTATCGGGACTTCTTTACAATTGATTGTTTTCAGTGATGCGGATTGGGCTGGTTATCCTAATACTCGTCGTTTAGTTACTGGTTGGTTCATGTTTCTTGGTGATGCTCTTATTTCTTGGAAGAGTAAGAAGCATGATCGAGTTTCTAAATCCTCAATCAAGTCTGAATATCGTGTCATGTCATCTGTTTGCTCTGAGATTGTTTGGCTTTGAGGTCTGTTAGATGAACTATGTATTCCTCAACTTACTACTACTTCTTTTTCTTTTTATGCTGATAACACCAGTGCTATTTAATTTGCTACTAATCTGGTCTTTCAGGAGTGAATCAAGCACATTAAAGTAGAATGTTATTTTATTCATGAAACACTTGAACGGCATGTGATTACTCTTCTTTACATTTCCATTTAGTTCTAACTGATGTGTTTACCATGGCTCTATTTCGTCATCGACATCAATTCATGGTTAACAAAGTGATGCTTCATCAATTTGAGGGGGATGTTAGTTGTAATACTTTGATTGATTGTTATGCAATTAATTTGATTTAGGGAGCTTGATCTAGAGAGATTGATTAATAGGCAATTGTAATTATGGTCTAGGAGTGATTTTAGAAAGTAATTATGCTGATACCTCAGTATTTAAAAAGAAGAGATCCTTCATTGAGAGGCATTCAGACCATTTTGACATTGAATATAAAACCATTTTTTATTAAAACAAAGGTTGATGATAACTTCTATTGTCAGTATTATTGTCTTTTGTTCAGGATGCTTATGTGAAACTGCCATATACAACCTTTTGAATTGTATTACATCGAAACAATTAGCTGACATTATTATGCATTTTTTAAATTATAATTGTTGACAACTATCTATGTGTATTTCAGACTTTGAAATTGTCAGCACCTCTTGCAACTGGTCTTATTTTGGTCTCTTGTTGCCCTGGAGGTCAGGCATCCAATGTTGCAACCTATATATCGAAGGGGAATGTTGCACTATCAGTTCTTATGACAACGTAAGAGCGATTTGTGTTCATCGCTGCAGTTATGTTGGGTTGAACAACTCTGGCATTGTTTTCAATCAATTATGATTTGTCTTACATGCTGTGTGCTATTTGTTATTTTATGTCAAAGTTTGTATTCTCGACATATGGGGTAAGACTCATGTTAGCAGTTCACTTTCATTTCTTCTGTTAACACCCTAAATCCTCCAACGGTGAGATATTCTATTGTAGTTGGATTTGACAAAGAATCAAATTTATGGCACATTTCACAATAATGGCAAATGTTCTTATTGAGGCTTCTCAAATTATTTTCATCGTGGTAACTATAATCAAGAATGTAATAGGTTGAGCTCTATTATCACGAGAGAGAATTTGGGTCTAAGTGATAGATGACTGTCTATCACTTATTCACTGGTCCTGCTTCTATATATTGATTCCTTTGAAATCATACTCAAGCAAGCAAATAACAAAATGAAGTGTTCTTTTAGATGACAAATGCCAAGGTTGAAGAAGTAATTCTCTCTCCTTGCAATTTTATGCTTCAATGTACACTTTATGGATTGCTCATTTTGCACATCACCCACATCACAGATATTACTATATTCTTTGACCATAATTTATATCTCTTTGCATGATTTAACAGGTGCGTGGGTGGCATAATTTCCATTTGCCTTTTTAAAATGAGTGACTGCAGCTTATAATGACGTATAATAACTTAAAGGCTGAACTTAGAATACTCGTTAAAAGTTGAATTCCATTGCTACTCTTGTTTCCTAATTTTCGGTGGAATTTCTCAGATGTTCAACTATTGGAGCCATTATCATGACACCTCTCCTTACTAAGCTTCTTGCTGGCCAGCTTGTTCCAGTTGATGCTGTAGTAAGTTTGACAGTCTTGAAAATTGCCTGCCTTGATGTACCGTAAGCTTGTGCAAATGATACATCCATAGGGATTGTAGATCCATGAGCATGCATTGAGTGCTTATATTCTTAAGGATCATAGTTTCACATGCATTGACAAAATGTGGTGAAATATTCAATCAACAGATTTACATCAACATAAATGTGAGAAATAATTGTGTAGAACCAGCCAAAAAATAACTTGGGCTATCTAGTGAATTACTAGGAAGGTTTGAAAAATGTTTTGGCATTAACCACATAAGGAACTTTCATGTTTGGCCTATCAACTTACAATGATAACCTTCATTTTCTGCAATTTTTCAGGGCCTGGCTATCAGCACTTTTCAGGTTGTTTTGGTGCCAACTATTGTTGGAGGTAACTTGAAGGTTTTAAAACTTTTTATGAATTGGAGTTGGCTGGACTAAAGTTTGACATTTCTCTAGTGGCTTGCCACAGAAGGATTTGCATATAGACATAATGAAGTAACCTAAAGTCCTTATTCATGTGACAGTTCTTTCAAATGAATTCTTCCCTACATTCACTTCAAAAATAGTCACATTTACACCTTTGGTTGGGGTTATTCTCACAACCCTACTATGTGCAAGCCCTGTAAGTTCCCAAATTATTTACTGAATCTTTGGCATTCTGTTAAATCTACCAAGATTGTGGCAATTTTTGCTTTTATTAAATAAATCAAATGATAATATTTTACTGTTTCTTAGATTGGTCAAGTATCAGATGTCTTGAAAACCCAAGGAGGACAACTGATAATGCCAGTGGCTCTCCTACATGTCGCTGCATTTGCTCTTGGTTACTGGCTGTCAAGAATGTCATTTGGTGAATCCACCTCTCGTACCATATCCATAGAATGCGGGATGCAGGTAAATATGAAAAATATGAGTATCCTTGTGTTGTCTTCATGATAGCCATTATCATATAGTATTTGACTGCATGTGATGCTTACAATTTAAAGCTCGAGTTAAAAAGTAATCAAAACATTTGAAAATTAAATATAGGCTACAAGCTCTGTACTACTTTCAACTCCTTACTTTGCTAGATGGTCTCGAGTGTAGAAAACTGACAGCTCTAAAAGCTCTGCTTAGGATCGTGATTGAAATCAAGATGGACCTATATTTCCAAGTGCCAAAAGCACCAATCTGAATCTTAGCAATAGCATTTGAAGAGTCTAATTCAATATGAGGTTCAAGTTTGCACACATAGACCCACTAGAACTAACCTATAAAGCTTTTAGGATTTCATGGAGCTCTGCCTCTACCTCTCTGGAGTCCATAACACCAACCAAACAAGAGAAAATACATAAGAAATCACCACTGTTGTTTCTAAGAGAACTTATACCTGCTGGCTGTGGCTTTTATTATCACAAAAGGGGCCATCTCATTTTCCAATGTTGAAGTAGCTGCCAACGTCAATGAGTAACTAGTAAAGAGATGGGCAACCACATCTTAGTCATCATAGATTTAGCACTGTTTCACTTTGATACTTATTGTTTAAATTATTTCCCTGTGACCCATATGGTTTTCAATAGATTCCAATTAGACTCCTTGAATAGACAACTGAAGTTGAGGGACGTCCTCCTTTTTCCAAATTTGCTTTCTCTCTTTTATGTACTTTCTTTCTCATTTATCTGCAAAATTTTGCAGAATCTGTACGAAATATGATTTCCCATAAAATTCTTAAAAACCAGAACAAAACAGATTATTTGAAAAGGGCTTGTTAAATAACTGCTAACATATAGAAATTTTAAATGGAAGGAACTTGAAATGGGACGTGTTTAAATTTAAAATGAACAAAAATGTAGTTTTGTAATTTTTAAGAGATTAATTTGTCTTCATATCACTTGCTGTTTATTTATTATGTTTGAATGAATATTCAACATGTTTATGTCATGGCATGAGTGATGATTGATAAATCAGGTTGTCGAAGATTTCATACTTTAATTGTTTGATTAGTTTTGTTTTTGATGAGTGACATGTAGGCATAACACAAGACTCATTGAATTTTTTTTATATTTTATTTTTTGTATTACAAATGTATTTCGAGTATCTTCTCAATCAGAAATGTTTGGATTATTAATATCAATGATTAATGATTATCATTTCATTGTTTTAATAATATATGCAAATATCTTAATTATGATAGAAATGATGGAAGAAAAACACACACACTAGTCTAGTTAAAAATAAAATGAAGAAATGTATGATTTGTTATTATCTAATTAAGACATGTGAACACCAAGCAACGTGTGGATACCATGCCAGTTTAAACTATAGACATGTTCATTGTCACAACATAACAGGGAGCTTCTAATATCTCTAGGTCTGTATTGGCTTGCTAGCTGATTTAGTTTTTTCAATTTGTAATCAATTTTTTCCCATGCATGTGCAGAGCTCCGCGCTTGGCTTTTTGCTTGCCCAGAAACATTTCACGAACCCCCTGGTGGCTGTACCCTCAGCTGTTAGTGTTGTTTGCATGGCGGTAAGACTTTTACTTGAACATCTCGGAGTTCTGGATTCCCAGCTTTATTTTTCACTGCAATTCATTTGTTGGGAAAGAACACCTTTAACTTCGATGCAAATAGCTTGGAATTGAGCCGTTGTCGTTACTGTTGTTTCGCTTGTCTCATTTCTTGCCCCAATCTGCCTTGTAGCTTGGTGGGAGTGCTTTGGCAGTATTTTGGAGGAACAGGCCAATTCCTGTTGATGACAAAGATGACTTCAAGGAATGACAGGTACTGGGCCTGTCGGGTACTGATTGCTTGCCCTCTGACATCGATTTGGAGCCGATGTTGTAACATGTTTTTAAAAAATTTTCAAAATTTTTTATTGTTTTTTTTTGGATGATTTTAATGTGTTATGTTAAAAATAAATTTTAAAAAATAAAAAAATATTACCCCTGCTGTCTTCCTTCTTTTATTTTCCTGTTCTTCTCATCTTAGTAAATTAGGTTAAAGCTCTTCCTTTCCCAGAATTCGTTCTCTAAGTGAGATTCAATTTCATGAACACCGGTCTGATCCATATGAGATCACCAGCTAAGCTGGCTAGTAGCCTAGCACTCACGAAAAGGTCACCCTTCATTGAGTTTAATCATACGCTTGTAAACTTAAATAGCTCGTTAACTCACGGATTGAGTTGATGAAATCAAAATTCTAATATTGACATTTTGCTACGCTCATAAAAATGTATGTTACTATTTTGATTTCACTGTAATTTGTTTTTTTGACAGTTAAACATGGTTATTCTTTTCATCATGAGTTTATATAGATGAGGGTTGATTTTTAAAATAGTGTTGTTTTAATATTAAAAAATATATTAAATAATTTAATTTTAATAATTAGATTTAATAATACTAGAAGATAGCTTTTGAGAGGCATGATGATTTTAAGAGATTTTTTTTTAATATGAGAAAAAAAATATCCGGGTATTGTTAATGTTTTTTATAGTAGAAAAGGTATTTAAAATCGTGTAGAAATTGGCATGATATGACTCAGTCAACTTGACAAGTTTAAAGACAGCTTGGATAACTAGTAAAAATATAGTTTGACTTAAATAAATATTTAAGATGAGATTTTTTTTTATTAATATTGAGATGAAAATATTTTGGATCAATTTGAATCAATCAAAATTAACATATCAATCTGCATATTGGATCATGTAACTATAATAACCTCATAGAAAGTATATCAAAATGAATTATGAAACTTAATTTTTAATAAACTCAATGTTGAAAGATGAAATTGAAAAAAAAAAGAAAAACAATTTGAGTCAAGTTGTCAAACCTGTAATTAGGATCATGAAATTATAACCTTATAAAAAATAAATTAAAAAAAATTAAGAAACTCAATCTCAATAAATCTAATATTAAAGGATAACCTAATATTAAAGGATATAATTGAAATAAAAAAAACATAGATTAAAGAAAAACCAAAGAAAGAAAGAAATATATTATTCCAATGAATAATATTTAATGAGGAAGGATACAATAAAATCCCCTTCTCTTTTAGTCTTTCTTGTTAATATACATAGTAATAAATAACTCTTTTAGCTAACACCCGAGTAGATGATATTGCATTTTCTATTCATCATTTTGTTTTGGTTGAATATAAATTATAAAAACATATTTAGAATGAGATAATTATTATAAAATCTAATTTTATACTTATAAAATATAGTATATTAACGAGGAATATTTGAGAATCGTAATAATAAGGATAATAGTGATTTGGATAAGATAATATGGAAATAAGATTGTATTACATTGTAAGAAAAACATAATAAATTATAAAAGACCAAGAAAATAAGTATGTTGAATTTTGTAGGAAGATTCAATGGTTGGTTCTGAAGTTTTTTTTTTTCAACATTGTTGATAGCATAGTTTGCAATGTTTTTTTTAACATTTCAGTATTTTTTTCTTTAATTTTATTATAATTTTAATATATATTTTATAAGTTTACATTTTATTGATAGACTTCTTACATAAGTACATGCTCCATAGAGTGGTTTTTTATGTTATAATTTTGTTTTATTGTAGTTTAATAATTGAATATTTGTTTCCATTGTGTTATATTTTTTTTAGGTTTAATAGGTGATGAGTTTTTATATGATCAATAATTTTTTCATCATTATTATAACTAATGACACTTTAACTAATATAACCATTACTATTATTATTATCACTAATTAACAACTATTGTGACAGCTTTTACATTTAGTACCTTTATAACTTTGTTACCAATATTTATATATTTGTCCAAAAAAAAGCTTTAATTAAAATACATTTTATATAAGGATTCATCAAAAAAAGATGGTCAACCCCTATATATAATTTTATTTATTCATCTTTCTTTCTGGTATTTACTTGTTTTTTAACAACTTTATTTACTTGCTTTTATTATTTTTAAGCAGCTTTATTTTTTCTACAATTTCCCTCTCTTCTTCTTCTACACTTGTTTTCTTTCAATCATAGTGTTAGACAAAACAAATAACATTTTCTTAATGTTTGATTTCTAGTATCTCCATACTTCACTTGATTTAACAAGCCTGCTACCTACCTTCTCTGAAGATTATGTTCTTAGTTATAGTTTCTTTTTATTGAAAGTAAGGAACAAAGAATATGTAGCACAATTGACCCATAAACATTTGAACCAGCATAAACAAATTGGCGTGCTTGGTGGGACATATTCAATTTTTGTTCAATTAACCAACAAAAATATTACCAAAGAAAAATACATTTAAACTTGTTGCTGCTACACTTGATGAACAATTATTACAAACAACAACAATGGGCCAGTTTCTTAGCTGGGAAGAACTTAATATTGCTTCATCACCATAGATTCCTATGATCAACCAGTGTTAGATATGATATGAGAAGTATCTTTATCTTATAACTCACATTTAAAACATAGAATTGTATCTATACATATTCTCATGTAGTCACTCATGTTTTCACCTCTTTTAACCACATCACCACCACCAACTATAGACAGGCATGTACATGTATTTATGCTTCAAACATAGCTATACACATATCTCTTTTACATATCAGATGCCATTATAAGGTAGTCACTACTAATTGTGACAAGTACTAGTTAGTCAATTATGGCTACTAGTAAATGAACTTTCTATCATCTCTTAAACCTGTCTAATGTTGATATAAATGTCATCTAGATAGAGATGGAGAACACAACAAACATAACATGCCATAATAATATAGTGGTAGTCAATAAAACTATGCGATCCATGTCAAATCAATTGAATCACATCTAAAATGAATTGCGACAAAGCATGTCTAGAGTTATGTGAGTCTATATACTTGAGAGGCAAGTCCCAGTGATTTCTATAGAAATAAAAACTCTAGTAAGAATGCTTGAAACTATGATGCCTCATGTAATGTGATATATACCAATGTATCAGACATAACAATAATAATAATACCCTAACCTGGACATAATAGTCTTTCACACGTTGATTGCCTTGTAGAAATATAGGCAACCACATACAAATTATATAGCCCCAATCCTTATTTTTTATTTAACAAATTGTTACTAGGTAGCTTAATACCCTATAGACTGTTTTACAATAAAAGAGTCGCAATCTCCTTGCACAATAACCACCTTTTGCTAGTCAACAAGAAAAGGGAATGGCATATATGATTGAACTAGCCAAGCACCTAAAGAAGACGTGGTTAAAAATTAGATGAACAATAAAACCTACATATAAGCGTTGATATATAAAATGTGTTGACAGATTGCACCTAATTCTTAAAGGAATAAATATTGTAGATATCAAACAATTCTCCAAAGAGGACAACCAATCTATGAGGTAACACATCACTAGGTTTAAGACCATTGTTACAATGATGTAGTGAACCCCTTCGTAAAACTAAGATTGTTCGGTTTATCACTAACCAAAACAACTTTTTCACTAGTTCTCTACGTTGTCACCTAACTTCATCAATAATTAGAATGAGCACTTCTATATAACAAAATTAGAAGTAACAGTGCCTGATTTGCCCAAGATTGTTCAAGACCTAGGAGAGTCAATTAAGAGTTATGACCTTCAATTTATGATATTCAAAACTAAGTGCGCCGTATCTATAATAAAACAGAAGTGTATTAAAATCAATCTAAAAAGAATAGTGGAACACAAGGAAACAATTCATAGATATTAGATGTTTAGACATCTACATCCTAATAGTTGATAATGCTCATTAAGAAAAGATATTGGTAAAATAAAAAAAAAACCATTAAAAAAGCATACTTTGTTTGCTATTTAAATAAAGTCTCAAACACTCATTCAATGACTAACTCAAACTCTAATAAAGAGTTAGAAGAAGTCTAGTAATAACTTGTATCAGTTATAAATTTAAAGAAGGAAGAATGTTTGAAATTGATGTATTAAGAAAGTTTAAATAGGCTAATAAACTTGGTAGAAAAAATATGAAAGATATCAAAATGGTTGAAGAAAACAAAGAACACTCTTATGAAATCAAAATAGTTAAGGAAATCTTTAACCAATTGATATGTTAAAGGGAAAATTAAGCTCCTTAACAATCATTCCATCCCCACTGCTAACATGATTAATAGGAAAAAATTATTATAAGTTACATAATTTATAAGGACATGACACTAACAATTATGTTCTCTTCATGAACCAGATTCACAAGGCATTATAAATGGGTCATATCCTCTTTCTATAAAAAGGATGAAAGTGGATAATGATTTGTACCCTATGGTAACAACTACAATGATTATCTATAATTTATAAAGACTCTTTTATGATGGTGAATTATAAAAAGTAATATCTGATCAACCACGATAAATGTTAGAATCCGTCACGAATACTAGGAATAGAAAAAGATACATATACTATTATAAATCCTAAGGGGTGAATAAAATTATGAGGCAATGCTGATTCAATAATAACTTAGTGGCATTCTAAAATATTTAGGCCTGAAAGACAGATTACAATGATAAGTGTAAACACCAACCACAACATAAATTATCCAAACCAAATAATAAGGAGGATAAGGATCTTATCATCAACCATCAATATCTTTTAGATTTAGAATGGAGATGAAACAAATATAGTTGTCCAAAACTCAGTCTAGAAGAATGTAACACCTAAACACCTTAGTAAGAGGAAATGATGCACAACCATACATTTTACCAAAGAAAAAGACTTTGGATGTTGAATAGACCAATAAAATAGTTTACAATAAACATCTTCAAGAAGCACCCAAATTCAATGTATGATAAACAAGATTGCTTTTAATCCTATATAAACCAATAATGATGATTAACTATCATTATTTTAAAAAAAAAAACAGAATCACAAAATGATATAATTCCTTGAAGAAAATATAAAGAGGGTTCCTACCTATACACCAAATTTATATCAAAAGGTTGTAATAAACTATGATCTATTAAAGAGATATATTATGTAACACCCTACCTCGCTAGCAAGATATTGTCCACTTTGGGCCTCCCAGTCCACCCATGTCCAAGGCTTCCACCTAGGTCCCCCTCACGGGTTTATTCTTGGCAACCATGCATGACCCCAAAACGCGTCTTACTAGTCAAGGTGAGCATGCACTTATAAGGCCCTGGCTCTGGACACTCGCTTCCGATGTGGGATCTTACAATCCCCCCACCTTAAGACGAGCTGTCCTTAGCTCTGATACCAAATGTAACACCCTACCTCGCTAGCAAGATATTGTCTGCTTTGGGCCTCCCAGTCCACCTATGTCCAGGGCTTCCACCCAGGTCCCCCTCACGGGTTTGTTCTTGGCAGCCACACATGACCCCAAAACACGTCTTACTAGTCAAGGTGAGCATGCACTTATAAGACCCTGGCTCTGGACGCTCGCTTCCAATTTGAGATCTTACAGATTACTAAAGAGATCTCCAGAAAAATAGATAAGGTTATTGCTAAGATAGACAAGAAGTCTATGAAAAATAATAATCTAAGAGCTAAAGAAGTGAAAAACAGACCAAATGCCTAGGTAAGACTAGATGTAAAAAAAAAAAACAAGATAAAGTTTTCCAATGTGCTAGGGTACCACCTAAAACTCTTAAACAAAGAAACAAGCATCACAATACTAACATAAGAAAATATAGCAAATGGTCTCCTAAATGGGAGGGTCCATATATGGTAGCAAAAGTTCTGAAAATAGGTGCATATCATTAGTAAATCAAGCTATGTAAATGCACTATTGATTGATTAATGATTAATATTTAAATTGTTATTACCCTTATATGAAGACAACACTAGAAGTTGATACCTTTAAACGAATTATAAGATTAGTCAAAGGATCACAGGAACGATATTGCTCTAAACACATTGTTTGTGCTTAAGGTTTAATGCTTAGGCTTGATTTTGTTTATTAGTTTGAATTTATTTTTCTCGAATTTTAACATGAATTTAAGTCACTATTTAAAGTATTATAAGTCAATATGGATAAATAATATTGTTTAAAGAATAAAAGACTAACGCAAAATTATTTTTTATTTATTTTTAAATACAATGCACTAATATGAGTTAGGCTATTTTTCACAATACAAATTAAATTTCTATTTCTTTATTATAAAAAAGATTTGATTTGTTAGTTTAGTATAATTAGTAGTTTAAGCTAAAAAAACAGTTTTGTTCAAAAATTGTTCAAGTAAACCTAGAGCTTTTTTGTTCAAGAATTAATATACTAAGGTGAAAATAAGTTGGATTTCATTAAAAGAAACTATTAAATTGTCAGAAGTATAAAAAGGACATATATTTCTTGTTATAATAGTAGAAAAGCGTAGGAAAAAAATTATTTCTAAAGTCAATCCTAAGTTTCTCTATCTAGTTCATATTTCCATATATATTGTAAAGGTTCTAGTTTCTGAACAAATTCATCTTTTTATTTGTTCATTGGTATCCCAATGTGATAAGACCAAAATAATCGTTAAGTTTCAATTGTAGAAAGATACAAGTATTGTTGTTCATAAATATAATATAAAAGATGAGAAGACATTTTCGATTTTTCAAATGCTTATGAACTTCTTTATTTCTTTGTTGAATAAAACCTAGAAAACCATCAAGTCCCTGCATATAAACATGAAATAGAGAAATAGTAGCCAACAATATTTTTGTATTTTAGACAATTGAATCTCATCAAAACCTTCTGATATTTCCATTCTTTACCAAAGTATTGTTGTATTATGTTATGCTAGCCAATGCCCACAATAGTAGCATCGAACCATAAAAAAATATAATTTAGCGGTGTCATTACTAGGGTTAATGAAAGGAGAATTCAAGATTTTTGGATCATTTCTCTGTTAAGTACCTATGGTTTCTGTTGAAGAGAATTGAGTTTTTTATGAAAGAAATGAGCTTGTAGCTAGTAAATCAATTATGACTTAAACATTGCATGCTGTAAAAACCTAAACATCATGCCTAAGAACTAGAGCACGTGCTATTTTAAATTGCATTGATTAAATAGTATGATTAACATGTTAGATACATGTTAAAACATGATCAACAGTTTTAGGTGAACAATGTCACTTGTCACATTATATTTGATAGATTTGATTGATTAATTTAATTAAACATGATTGGTGAAATATTTATTCATTTAAGAAATAAAAGAATATAGAAGGCATTGTTTATACTAAAAATAAACATCCATACATTAATTAGATAAGAATAATAATTGTATATTATTGCACATGAAAAGATAAGATGAAATTGATCATAAATAATATGATCGACTAACAAATTCATGATCAAACATAAATAAGAAAAACAAGACAACGATCAATAAGGAGGAATTGATCAACCTCAAGAAGGGAGTCACATAATTGACTATGATGAAGGGATCAATCAAAAAAGTTTATGTAATCAACTAAAATTTTTAGGCATATAGAAATAAAAATCATCTATGCTAGTTAGGGTTACATAACAAATTAAGATTTATGTATCTATCATAAAAGCAGGAATGCTTTAGTTAGAGTATTGTTTGTATTAGAACTCATTATTTAATCTCTTTATCTTACATGAACAATTTGTATAGGATTAAGTTTAAGATATTACTAGGAATTTAATATCCTGTACAAATATAAATAGAGTCATTCAAGTGCTATAACTAGCCCCACAAATGTAATTTCCTTCATTCAATTTACCTTTCATTCGTGTATTTACTTGCTTTCTTTTATAACTTGATTTACTTACTTCTATTGTTTTCTTTTACCTTTATTTTTCTTACAATTTCAATTAGGTTTGAATTTCATACTTTCTAAGATTTCTTTTTCTTGAATTTTATGCATGGAAACGATTTAAGAACAATTTTTTTTTATATATTAAATTCACATGCAGATTTATATGTCAATAAATAAGTAATAAGAAAAACATGGCATATGTTTGTATGGATATCTTATATTAAATCTGTTTATATGGCATTACTTATAAATATATTACATGCACGATTATTATTAAGATTAGAAATGATGATTGTGACAAACTAGCATCTTTGTGGTTTTATTTTTCTCCCCTGAAATAGGCGAGTGGGTAAGCATGTGGGCAGAAATGGTTACATTTGAAATGGAATGGACCACTGTACACTTGTTTTTTTTTTTTTATTATTATTAACATGAATAGTTAGATTAATTTACAACTAATTCTACAAGTTTTTAAGTTAATAATCATATAAATTTTTAATAATTTAAAAAAAAATTAAACTTATAAATATTAAAAAATAAATTTAAAATTTAACTAATTAAACTATCTTTCATTCAATTTCTTTTGAGAGGCAGATCAATTTTTAGTTCAGAGGCAGATCAATTCTATTTCTTTTGAGAGGCAGATCAATTTTTAGTTCAGAGGCAGATCAATTTTTAGTTCAGAGCAATGATGATCAAATTTAATACCGCAATGCCAGTTGGACTGACACGTGTCCACTACTGCTTCTAGGATGTTATTTAAAAATTTTGCACAGTTTAATTAAATTGTTTCAAGTAGTTTTAAGAAAATTATTTTTTTTTAAATTTAATTTTTTTTATATTTTTAAATTGTTTTAATATTAAAAATAATTTTTTTTTAAAAATAATTATTTTAATACCTTTCTAAAAAAAATTACATCTCCTATTGAAGACTCTTCCATTACTACTGTTTAAGCTTTCGTTTTAATCTGCTGCAGGGCGAGAAGTTCCGCACTGTTTTAGCTTGCCTGCCAGTATTAAAAACTCAATTTTTATCATTCACCCGTCCAAGATGCTCAAATTCTCTCATGCCTAGCCTACTGTCCCGAGCACTTTCAAGACGGGGATTATTTAGCTACCATGCTCACAAATGTGCCTGTGAAATTAACAGTAGACAGAAAATGTCAGTACAAGCACTACAGTTCAATGATGCAACTACAGTTCAGTAAATATTTCTTGTTAAGAAATCGGACGCAGAGTGTAAGCCAATATTGTTTTACACCAACAAATAAGAATTTATTTTCAAGAAGATTAAAACAAATAAATCATTCCATTAAAGTCATATTCATATAAAAATCTGAGGGGGCTGCTATAACGTCGGCATCAACATATACGGATATTCCTATTTGTAACGTTGGATTTGAATTTAGGGTTCTGCTTTTACTGTTTTTTTTAAATCCTGTCGTCTTGGCAACACTCTACTTCCCCCGCCCAAGTTTAGTGTGTTCTTCTTTTAGCTTTGGCACGCTGCATGAACAATCAGGTGCAAGATTTTTATCACTTACAAACATAGTCACCTTGTTATCTCCTTTGGAAATTGAAGGCTTTTATTGCAAAAGCGAAAATCACTCCAAAAAGCACGCAGAATCCAACCACCATAAGACCAGCGACACCTAAGAAATCATGCCTGTATCCAAACACTTCCTGAAGAACTTGCTTCACAGGCAACAAGCGATCCCCTTCGGAGAGCTTCATTAGTGTATTATCATCGCCATACTGGGAAATCAAGAGACCATAAAGAGTCCAGGCTATTGGGTTTGCCCAGTAGTACCAGCTCCACCATATGGGAATTCTCTGTTCACAGCAAATAAATCAACAGATTTAGAAAAGCAGAACTAGTAATGGATATAGCAAATAGTTCAGGGTCTTTTTTTTTTTTTTTAATCATGGCATTCAGGTTTAAATCAATGCTGGAAAACCACTTCTATTAGCTGATAGCATACATTCGCAATATGAACCATCAATCAAACAACTCAAAGATGCTCATTGGAAGGGCAGGCTCGGATATTCAGCAATCATCCTCCAAATATATGACATTTCCATCAATAAGAAGTGAGTGGTTAGTGGTTATAACAATTTAGAGGCGCTGGTACACGGTACATTCTGCACTATTAGGTGACCTCTCCAGCAATGGACAAAAAATGCTATGACTGAAATCAAAAAAATAATTGCAAGATGCAAGTTCTTTCCCAGTTTTGCCTGTCTCTCCAAATACCAGGAGCACGTAGGGAATCAAGCTAGACACGCAATTCGAAAAGCTTTGAATAACAACTAGTTCTTTACCTTGTGAGGAATCATAAAGCCACTGAAAAGGTTCCAAAGCATATAAAATGGAGCAGCAATGATGGAAGCCACGTTGTGATTTGGTGTGAGTGCTGTCGTCATCATTCCATAAAAGGTGAAGTATAGCATGGTAAAATACATGAAGAAAGAGTACCAAATAAACTTCAAAGCAGTCCAGTCAAATGATGCCATGGAGTAGAAAATTGTGCAGTATATAATTGTTTGTCCAAACACGTAAGGGAATTCAATAACAACCTGTACACAGGAAAGAAATTCAATGGTCGTTTTTGAACAATCAAAGAGGTATTTTTACTTGGAAGGTGGAAACAAGGCCAGTAACGAAACCTGCGCGAAGGCAAACGGTAGAGCTGAGTACATCCCTGCAGCTCTCTCTCGATATGAAACAAATCTTTCAACAGAAACAACAGGTTGAACAGCAGATGCATTGGTTATTCCAATAAATAGGACAGCCGCATACATGGATCCCATTGCATTGAATAATTCTTGCACATTCTCCCTGGAAGAAAAGTATTAAAATGTTAAAATATGATATATAACGTATTTAAATTCTAGACCAAGGAAATGTGAAATTTGATAATGAGAGAACAAACTAATAGAAAAACAAAAACGACAGTTCAAAATTGTTTATCAATGAAAAGGGGTAAAGATCCCTCCTTCTCACAATTAATAGAGGTTCTTTTCATCACGATCATAAGTCACCAATTTTGCTTTGCAAGACTTGTCTTATATTTCTGTTGCTTACGATTACAGCACCTTTAGACCCACATCCATATCATATAGTTCTGTGCGCATATCAACCTTCTAACAGTGTTAAATAAAATTGCTCTGATTTCCAAACGCTTCTAGGGGACTGTAGCCATTAAAAGTTCATGTGATTGAAACTAGCTACAGCAAGCAAGTGGAAACAAAGGTGCAGAATAAAGGGGGAGGAACAATAAAAAAATTCAAATTTCTTCCAAGCTTCAGGGAGTTTATGCAGAATTGGAAACAAATTCCCAATGTGGACCCGGTAAAAGAATATGTACTTGATTGATTTTACATCATCATCCTCTTTAGCAAATACATCATTAGAAAATGTTTAAGTATAGTAGTAAATTGTGCAGTTGCAATATCAAAAGTAACCAAGCATGATTGCACCCCAAAGTCATTCAATGTGCAAGAAATCATAAAATTATGAGAGATTGCTTTAACAAAGTTTAAGCAGAAAACCTTTTGGAACCAAATCTCCAACATATTGTCCCAAGCATTAATGAAATGATCACAGTATAGAAGAAGCGGACTGCAGTGTATTGTGGGTTTCGCCAGTAAGATAGATTTTGCTTCCAAAGGCAGGCTAATAACTGGTCAAAAAATGACTGACAGTACTTGGTTGGAAAGTTCAAGTCTTTCGCACTACTGTTTGGCTTGCTTAAATTTTCAACCAACTCCCTATTATGTCTGAAACAAAAGAAGACATCAAAATTTCATGAGCTAGAAAGGAGGAGAGAGAATAGGGGTAGTCCATCAAATTGAATAAAAACTAAAAGTTCTGGGAACTGGACGTACTGATGTAGATCTGATCTTCGGTAAATTTCAGCAAAGTCCACACCTAGACGGGTTTCTTCCGCTGAAGAAGTAACCTCAAGCATCCAGGCAGCAGGGTTATATCCATGTCTAATCTTTGGCACTCCTTCAACTGCCTACAAAACAATTGTGTATAGCATATGGATGGATACAGCCAAGTTCAAATTTGATATGTAGCACAAACAAGCCACATCATATATGTTAAGAGGAATAAAAATGTTTAATCTTACCTCAAAATACTTGATGAGCTCACAAGACCTTGGGCCAAGAGGACCAGCATATATTAGCTCTCCTCCACGCTTCATAAACAAAAGCTGTAAAGAAAGACATGGATGATCAGCACATTGACACATATTATGAACAATATAACCTTTAATGCCTCAAGTCTTTTCACCAATCTAAATGATGCGTGGACAGATCTTTAAGAAGAGAAGCATTTACCAGCTCTATTCAAGCTATTGGTATGTCATGTGGCACCGGATCAATGCAGTTTATATATTGTCCAATTAAAAAGAAAATGAATACCTCATCAAAGGATTCAAAAATGTCTATGCTTGGCTGATGGATTGTGCAAACAATTGTCCGTCCAGTGTTTACTATATTCCTCACAGTTCTCATCACAATGGCTGCAGCTCTTGCATCCAACCCTGAGGTGGGCTCATCCATAAACACTATGGATGGGTTAGCAACCAATTCAACAGCAATTGTTAACCTTTTCCGTTGTTCTGTGGATAAACCATTGACTCCAGGTAGACCAACCAGTGCTCCACTTAATGGAGTAAGCTCCACAAGTTCCATAACCTCCTCAACAAATGCCTGAAAAGTTCAACCCTCACAATGTCATGTTTTGCCAAACACATCAAATAGCACAAAAATGTTTATAATTACCTGCTGTGTATCCATGTTAACTACTGTTGGTAACCGAAGCCAAGCCGAGAAAAGAAGCGATTCAAGAACAGTTAAACATGGAGAATGAATATCATTTTGCTCACAGTAACCAGAAATTCTTGCAAACGTCTCTTGCTTTTTGGGATAACCAGATATATGTATGTTCCCTTCTATGATCCCTCCAGTTTTTCTACCAGCTAAAACATCCATGAGGGTGGTTTTTCCAGCACCACTGACTCCAACCAGTGCTGTAAGCACACCAGGCCTAAATGCTCCAGTAACATTAACCAACAACTGCAATCTGTCTTCTACTATCCCTTGTTGCTTCAGCTCCTGGAAAGATACCAGGATGAGATATTTTCCTTTCCAAAATATTCCAGAAAACTTATTACATACATGGGAGGAGGAATTTACACACCACAGGGACGTCCACAAAGTAATTGATATTGCTGAAAGACATGGAAAGAGGCTGAAACGGTAGAACCATGCCTCTCGGCTTGAAATATTTTCCTGCCAGAAGTTACAATTAATAAACACTTAAAACATTCAGTTGTGGTTGATATTTACTAGAAATTAGAAGAAAACAAATCCAGAATAAAGTTATTAACCATTCAGTGAGCCAGAATGCTGAAAGTACTCCCTCAGTTCAATAACAACATTTTCTCCTTTCCTTCTCTTGTCTCTCTCTTGCAGCTCCTCCTTGGAAACCACAGCTTGATGCTTCCCCAAAGCTGTTACAATAACAAAGACCTTGGTGTGATTACCTCTCTACTTGTTTGTTTAGACAATCAATGCAAAGGAAGCACAGGATTAGAAAACTGTTCTCAAAATAGTGATGGCTTACGATTAAGGTATGCTAGGAAGAATGTGAACAGAAGATTGAATAGAACTGTATATCCAAGCAGAGCAGCAATTCCAATCCAATACCAGTAGCTTTCTGGAAATAAACTGCGTGCTCTCAGTAGTGCCTCACCTAATGAAAAGTCTGTGTTGTTCCCAGCTCTCTACATCAGCAAACAAGAAAGAATAATGAGTTTATATTTTCAAAGCATGAATGCTCACTTAATTAATAGAAATTAATTAGATGAACAAGGTGCTAAACCCAAGCCGATTGCATTTTGGATTTAGGAGCTCCACATGTTAAGAGTGGGTAACCTCAAGGTTATCATAAAAAAAAAAAAAAGGTTGTCCTTTCAACCAATAGACATATCTCGAGCATAGCCAAAAGAAATTGACAGGAAAGGATTCATATATATTCACATGGTTTATGCTCTGACCACAGTTAATGGCTCGTCATGGTTCATTTTTTTATTTGTCTATACATAATAATCATGCTGAACTAAATAAGATTGCATTTAACTTGACTTGAACTTTACAGTGGGTCGTAACTAAAAAAAAAAAACTTTTTAAGGTATGTTTGTCAAGATGGACTAGAGAAGGATATGAATGAGAGGGGAGGGATTGGGAATTCGCTTTGGCAAGAAGGATGGAGATGCAAGAAAGGACCGAAGGATCCATGTCACTTCCAGTCCTTCCTCACTCCCAATTTTCAATCCTCCCAATTATTTTCATTCTTCCTCTCCTTTGTAATTGGATGGGTTGACTATCATCGCTCACAAAAAAACTAGATGGATGAGTGACCATCCACCCTTTTTCCTCTCCCTCCTTCCATTTTACCCAATTCATCCTTCACCCTATCCATTTTTTCTCCTAAAAATCATTCCCGCAAGTCAGAATTGTTAACTTAAAGCACAATACTTCCAATCAAACAATATGCTTTGTAACGCTAGTATCAAAAATATACTTCCATGTTTCCTAGAGTCAATGAACCTAGAGTCAAAATCAACAATCAATAATTAAACTTTTTGAACATTCATTTATAAGTAAATTAACAATTGAAGGAAAATAGTTTTTGAAAAAACCAACTTAGAGTAAAAGCCAATGTAACTAGTTGATTTCTAAGGAAGATGGAAACAGATGATCATATAATAACAACCTTATCCCAAGAATGCCCAAGGAATTCATTCACTGATGCTGCATTTTGAGCATACATCAAAGGAGAAACCCAGAAACCCCATATCCACCAGCTTGGGATATAATCTGTCACCGCAAACAAAAAGAGTAAATAAAATGGAATGAAAATAACCATAAATCCAGCAAAACATTGATTACCTCTCGAAATGATGTATCCTCCAAGAGCCATTACAACCAACATAGCAAAAGATCCAAAGGTGTTGGCAACTATCATATTACGGCCCAAGGATCCAATTACACGAAAGAGAGCTATAGACATTTGGTGCAGAAAGAAATACAACAAAAACTGCCGAAAAAATCTGCAGATTGCAGCACTAAAATTACAAACTACTGCCAAAAACTATAGCAGATTAACAAATTAAAATAAAAAAATACATTCCAAGCAAACATCAAAACTGGAAGAAAAATCCATGAAAGATTTTAATATACCTGGTAATATTGGGATCATATCCAATCACATAGTATGTGACTGCCACCCAGAGACCAGATTCCATGAGTGAAATTGGAATACTTAAGACCCAAGAAGGAAGTGTGTATGCCCAGCTGGGGTAGAAGCGCAAATCCCTATGCTTGTAGAGCACTGGAAGCTTGGCTACCAGCATTGAAACCTCCGTAAAGCCATTAAAAAGAATAATGACCATGGAGAAGTATATGGCCCCAACAAATAAACCTCCATCATAAATCGTGTCACGATGCATGGTTGAGCGGAAAAAAACGCTCATTGTGATCAATGCAACAAGAAGAAGCTGCAAAATAATTCTTAGAAATTGTATAAACTAGTAGTAAATAAGTAAAATCATAACCACATCCATCTTCCTGATCATTAAAACAGAAAAGCTAAATTAGGAGAGAATGGAAGAAGAATACAATAAAAAGTCTAACAAATAAAAGAGAGTGATTATTAACCAGCTCTCATCGTCAAGAAGTTAACATTAATTATTTTTTCTATCAAGCCCAAAGAAATCATTTCGCTTATCACCAAAAAAGAATTTTGAGATTTCAGCCAAAAAGGCAGTAACATTACCTGAATAAATTTGAATACATAGATAAATGAATTCCGTTTCATTAGAAGCTTCTGCCAGTTAAAGCAGATCCTGAAAAGCTCACTCTGTTTTACACCGAACTTAGAAGTTGACAAAGCTGCTGGATGATTGTAACGTTTGTCAAAAGGAACTGCCAGTTCCTCAGACAAACTTCGACCAACAAGAAATAAGTGAAAAGCTTCAACAAACTTCCTCGGAGGTATGTACCGAAAAGGGCGATTAGGAACAGACCAGTACTGCTCTTGGTCCTTCTTTGAAATAACCTGTATAATAAATTACAATAAGATAAATATAACAATAATGGAGAATAAACTCACATCCAAGCTCTTTACTACTTACTTCTTGCAAGAAGTCTGCCACGTTCTTTCTCTCAGGGCAGCTAAATCCCATAGATGAAAAGAAATCTAGAGCTGCATCACGGGGTCCCTGGTAAACAATCTGGCCCTCACATAAGAGCATAACATCATCAAATAGTTCGTATGTCTCGGGTGCAGGTTGCAGCAAAGAAATGACAGTGGTACCATCAAGTGCACGGGTTGAATGCCTTAAATATTTGATGATTTGATATGTAGTAGAACTATCGAGCCCGTTGGATATTTCATCCATGAACAGCACTCTAGCCGGACCAACTAGTAATTCACCTGAAAATCAAACACAGATGCATTATAGCATTCTGGCACACACGAAACCACAACCCAAAGGAAAAATAAATAAATAAATAAACATAGGTCAGTCAATATATAGACCTGTTGTGAGTCGCTTCTTCTGCCCCCCCGAGATCCCTTTAAGCATTTCATCACCAACCAATGTGTCAGCACATATGTCCAAACCTAAAATCTTTGTCAGATATATTTTAGTACTTCAGAAATGTTTTTAGGGATGATTCTAAGCAACTACTTGCAAGATAAATTTGCTCCATACATGCTAAACAATGTCCCATGCTTCATTTAAGAGGCATTTTTCCTTTTTAACCACCTCCCAATTGCTAATAACTTTTACCCAAACTAGTATCTGTATGGATGGTTAATCCTGAGCAAATAAAATTACACGTCAAAAGTTCCAGCATACAACATTTCATTTGGAAAATAGCAGAATTATTGATTCCAATCGCTTATTCCCAACCCGAACTAAACTTCAATGGAAAAACAAGGATGCTACACTAAGAGCTTCTTAGAACAACAGGCTAACATTTGTTTTCTGTTTTCTTGATTATGCGGGCATACTGGCATAAATAAGACCTGAAGCATCGCATACTCCAATTGGTATGAACAGGCCACTGACAGAAGAATGCAGGATAACTATGACACAAATTGAATTCAGAAAATAATATAGTTGTTGGAGCTTCAAAACAAATAGAAAAACAATGATAACCAGCAGGAGTCCAAAAGAAGACTTGTACAGACTTGTTGGTAGATGTTCTCTTTTTAAATGAACTCAGTTTATCAATAAGTTCAATCCATGTTCGAAAGAACAGTTTCACATTACTTTTCAATACTATTATTTCTATGCTACTTTGAGATAGTAAATTTCTGCACAAAGCATGCACAAGAAACAGTTTTAGCAGTCTATATTATTACCCTTTCAAACATCTAAGATAGTCAACATCATTGACTACATTTCCATGCTAGAGAGTAAAGTTCTATGGTTCTCAAGAATATTATTGAAAAAACTTTTAAAATACATACAAATAACAAGGCTTTCTCTTCCAAAACTATCATTAAGAGGATGGACTGAGTTTTTCAATATAAAAGATTTGTGTACCCATAAAGAGTAAGGACTTTATAAATAATATAACCGCACCAGGATTAATGTATACATAAACATTAACCAGGATCAAGAGAGTACCTTCATTATGTACTCCACCACTAGGTTAGTCTCCTGTCCCCCCAAAGCTAATGACTGGCGAGAAAAATATATAGTGAAGATCCAACCCAATCAGCAACAAATTATTAGGCAAGAAAAACTGGCTGGAACAAGTTTACAAATTATAAGTACCTTCATAAATATATCAAGATCTTCATCAGGCTTTATCCCTGCGAACTTCTCTCTTCTTGCAAGCTCCAAAAGCATATCTGATACAAGCGTCTTTGTCAGCATCTAGGTAATTGGGCACTGAGATCTTAGTTCGGATATTCATAAGTAGGTGCAGGTGTGAATTTTTGGGATAGGTCTTAGGTGACAATAGCTAAGGGGATTCGGGAGAAAAAAAGGGGACAAAGAAGAAAACAAATAAAGCATCACGGCCATAGATATGATTTTTTAAATCTTACCATATTTGGAACCAACACCTTGGCAGCATCCTGCAAACTCTAGAGTTTCTTTTACAGTCATCTCAGCCACATGCCAATCATGCTGACTGACATATGCCGAAGTCCTCGGAGCAACAAACTCATTTAGACTGTGTCCATTATAAGTAATTTTCCCAGACATCTTCAATTGCAATGCAGAGTGAATAAGCAACAAGACAAGAAGATATATATTCAGCGAGAATATCACATTAATGGAACCACAGATATTACTTTCAATCCTATGTAACTGGAAAGCACATCATCACATGATTCCATGGCTGAAAGAGAACGTGATTCTCCATGCAATAGATGTATATTTGCATAGGCCCTCAAAATTTGGTCCATCTTCATCATGCAGCATAGCTCCATTGATGAAATGATACCTTGACAATACAAGAGTCCAAAGTTGCTCGACGTGCTTACACTAGCACTTCTATTATAGGGATAATTTATACCAACCTTATACTTTTTTTCAACGTTTGACTACTCTTAACTTTTTTAAAAAAATCAAATATCACTAATTTTTTTTATTGTTCCAATTAAGTACTTTTTAAAAAAGTACTTGATTTTAATAATAAAAAAAGTATGTGCATCAAAATCCAAAAAAAAATCATATACTGGATTGATATAAAATGAAAGTTGAAGTACTGGTAACTATTTAAAAGTAAATGACACATCATTATATAATAAAAATATTTGATGGAAGATATTGAGATTTAAAAAAAAAAAGGTGCATTGAACGAAAAAAAATCCATATGCTCCATTGAAAAAAATGTATAAATTAAGCTAGTATGTAATTATTTCATTTATTATTACAAGAAACCTATCATGTCAACCCGGCAGAGGTTCGGGCATGGTAAAGTTGCAGCAGAAGTCATCCTATTTAAATTACTTGTAAGATAAACAAAATACTAGTACCTGCAAATCATTTCCAAGACGTCCAGCAAGAGCTAAGAGTAGTGTTGTCTTTCCAGAGCTTGGAGGCCCCAAGAGGAGGGTCAATCTACAAAATAACACTTACACCTAAGACCAGAGAGAAAGAATGCGACTCAAAAATAACCAACCGATCCCACTCATGTAAACTCAAAACTTGAATACCTAGAAGGCCTTATAATCCCACTAACATCATCCAAAATGGTTAGCTTGCTTCTGTTTCCTCTATATATCCGCAATTGCCTTAAAAGCGCCTTTTGATCAAAACGTAGATACAAATAGATTATATGAAATTCAAAATTATTGAACAAGAAGAGAAATAGCCAAAGAACGAGATCTCTGGTCTTAATTAAGGAAAAAGTATACGAACAAGCTTCTTAACTAAGATTATTATACCTCGGTCATGTTGAAAACAAAGTTGGGGATGGTTGGGAGTGCCCTACTTCCCACATGGACAAAAGATTCGACAGTCACATTCTGAACACGAACCTCAATCTTTGGAAATTCCAAACGTACTCTGTGAAAATCATAACAATTCGAAGATAGCAAGTGTCCACCCAAAAAATTAAGATAATTTATGTTGAAGTTAAAACAATCAGTTATGATCAGTTTAGTTCAGAAGAATCAAACCCAGTAAGCTATTAATATTGGCATACTTTTTTGTTTTTTTGTTTTTTTTGTTTTTGAGAGTTTCAGACAAGTGAAAGCAATGGTTGTTTATATCCTCAAAAAACACATTCATTTCACTTCTTTTCTATATATATATATATATATCAAATTCCTCGATTTCTTTTAGTAGTCTCTTGTATCTCGATGATCAACCAAATTCTTGGTATTTTTATATATATAATCCTGAAAATGTATTTATCTTATTCTAAGTTGCAAACCTTTCTCGCCTTCTCCACACAATTTACCATTATAAAATAAGCATCCCCGGCCATAGATCCATAATTAACAAATGTGAAAACTGAAAAGTAATTAATATTCTAGATATATATATATTTTCTTATAAAAAAATCCATGCAGTGGAGCATAATTAAAATCTGACTCGTATGAATTAGGTTAGGTGGACACGCTTAGCTTAATTAAGGTCTTGTAAGTTTGTTTCAACTACCAAAAAGACCATATCCAAAACTGATCAACTAATTACCAAAACCTACAACTCATCAAAAACAAATAAAAAAGAAAAAAAAGAAAACCTCTTCAATTCTTTTCACTGATGTTTTCTGAAAACCGTTACAAGAGAAGAAGATTTTACGTACGCGTCAAGTCGCTTTCGCATCCTGTCAAAGAATCGCTCAGGGTCTTCATCGACAGAGCTAACCAAGCGCTCAAGCACGAGCTTCTGCTCTTGTGCCCCGAGTTCACTTAGATCCATCTCTTTATGATCACCAACAACATTCTTGAAAATGCCTCTCCGTACTCGAGCATAAGTAGGCAGGCGCTCGAGCGCCGCCCATCGAAGCGCCTCCTCGTCCTCTCCCACCTCCCTAAACGAGGCCGTTCTCGTAAACGCATTTTCAGCCGAATTCCACATTTCACTTATAATAACAAAAAATCAGATCGCTTCTAGATCTAAAACAAACCAATCCAAACAAACAAACAGAACCCTAAATTACTCATTTAGAGAGATAGAGAGCTGTGCTTATTGTGCAAGTGTGTATGTGTCAATGTGAACTACTTGTAGTGCACAAGATTGGTAGTTGAGCTTCGCATTAATGGCTTGCTCTCTCTCCCTTCCTCATCTCCAGTGAGAGTCGCTTCTTGTGTGTACGTTAAAGTGGTTCAGAGATGGCTCATTAATAGCCGCGGGAAAGACAAACTTGAAGGAGTTATTTCTAACTTATACTCGCTCGTTCATACAATTATTTACTCATTCCCTTTCACCACCCTACACGTGTTATCTGGAATATTTATTTTTAGATAAATTAGTTTTCTTATCACATGCTTACTGTTTATATTATTCAACTATATATTACATATATTTCTATTAACATTTAATAAGTTTATTTGATTAAATTAGATTTTGATACTCGAAATATAAATATTTCTTGTACAAAATTGGAGAGTAATTATTAATTAAAATATCTTATTTTCTATATTTTTAATTTATATATAGAATAATTATAATTTTATAAGAATTAAAAATTATGAACGTATATACATAGAGATATCACTACAATTTCAAAAAGAAAATGTTAAAAAAACTCTTAATTTTCGTATAAGCATATGTAGAAATTGAAACAATATTTCTTCATATTTTAAAAAAAAAACAAAAGTTCATATTTTTCTTTTAAAAAAAGAAAGGAATGATAGATTCCCTTTTTATGTGAATAGATTTTTTTAATTAAAGAAAATAAAATGAGTTGCTTGGAGTTTTTGTTTTAATATAAAACTAGTTTGATTACAGAGTAAAAATAAATATAATAATAAATAATCAAATATTTTTTTATTTTTATTATTAGCATTTGGTAAATACCTATAATTAATTAAAAAATCTTGAAACAATTGAGAGAAAAATAAATTTTCTAAATCGTTATTAAATTTCAAAGGCTAAAATTTATATTTTAACATTATAAAATTGCAATGTATTTTTATACGACAATTTCTATCATTATTACAATATCTATAAACTCTTTTATTTAAAGAAGTTATCTTTTGTATAAAATCTATTCATATTCCATAATTAAAATGAAACCTGTTTGTTTTTACGTTTTAAATATATTTTTGAAAAAATTTAAAAAAAAAATTATTTTTTTATTTACTTTAAATTAATATTTTTTTGTGTTTTTAGATTATTTTGATATGTTAATTTCATAATTTTTAAAAAATAAAAAATATTATGTTAATACATTTTTAAGTAAAATATATTTTAAAAAACAATCACAGCTACATTTCCAAACAAACAATGTTTGATATCAACAAAAATTTTATATAGGTTCCTGCTGACTTAAACTATGATTCACATATATAGATAAATATTTATGAATCCTTTCGCTCGGTGGAGTTAAAGTTTAGAGATAAAATAGAAGTCTTACAATTCGAGTTTATGATGATTTAAAAAGCTTATTCTTGAAATACACATAGTTTGTGAATTGGCATATAATTAAGAATAAAAATGGGATTATCCTATAGTTTGTGAATTAATATTTGGGTGTACTATAAAATTTTTACTATGCTGATATCTTTTTTATTTATTTAGGAGGTGTGTGAGAAAGTAATGCTTTTATACATGTGAATTACGGATTTTGCAGAGAACTTTTTTCTTGAACTAATAGATGATTTTGGTGATTAGAATTTTGGCTCTCATAATTTTTTTTAAATTATAGAAAAATATAAAAGAAGTGACTTTGAGATTTTGTGTTTTATATATATACATTTGTTAATGACATTGTGTTATATATTTGTTAATAATATTTTATCTTCAATAACTGTTACTACAAGAAAATCGATAAATACAAACGAAACTATTAAGAGAATTTTTCTGTCGGTAACTTTCCGATGGATTTTACCGACGACAATATTCTCTTGGTATATACCAAGAAAATTACAGTGGGAAACAAAATAATTAAAATAAAGCAAAAAAAACAATGATATGACGATTTTACCAATGAAATTACCGACTGTATTTATTCCGTCGGTAAAATCCGTAGGTAAATTCATTGGTAAAATGTGAACACTGCTCATCATGTCAATTACAAAGGGAACCACCAACAGAAAATTCTGTCGGTATTTTCCAGAGAGCTCTGGAACTGTTCACTTCCCAGTTGCACTGTTAATTACTATTTTTTACACACAAAATCACCGACGGATTGAAAAGTCGTCGGTGTTATTTGATGGTTTTCTAAAAAAATTTGATTAAATTAAAATTTAAAATTAAATATTACAGACAGAATCACCGACGGATTGAAAAGTCATCGGTGATATTTGATGGTTTCTGAAAATTTTTTATTAAATAGAAGATTTAAATTAAATAATACAAATGAAATCACCAACGGAATGATTAAAAATATTAATATTTAATTATTCATCATTAAAATCATCGATAAAAAGCCTCGAATCTATAATTTCACAACAGACAGGGCTCCTTTCTTCTTCTTCTTCTTCTTCTTCTTCTTCCCCATATGTAAAAAACATTAATATCCATTTCTTTCTCTTCTTTTCTCTTCTCTTCTCTTCTCTCCTCAACTCCTTCTCTTCTCTTCCAAGCTTAGATATGTATTCTTCTCCTTTCGTTTTTTTTCCTCTTGGTTTTTTTTAATTAATATACTTTATGAATTTGTTTTTTTCTCTTCTTAGCTTCATTTGCAACCACATTAAGGTAAGATTTTTCTTTTTTCTTCTTTTTTCGTGTTTTTTTTACTATATTTGTTTATTTATTTATTTTTAATTGTTTTTGTTCTTAATAATTGTATGAATATTGTTGTAGGATTTTTTTTTATATGATTTTCTTCTTCTTTTTTCTAAGAATTTTGAGTATTATAGAGTGTTGATTTATATTAATTTAATTATTTTATAGTTTTGTAAAATGAATTTTTTAAAAAAATATTTTTAAATAGTTACTGACGGAATTACATATGGTATTTTCCGAGGGAAATACCAATGGAATGAAGCGGATTTTTTTTTGTGCGCCTTTTTCATCAATAAATCCATTGGCAATAACATTTTTTTAATTACTGACGGACTTACTAGCGGAAAAAAAATTACCGACGAAAGATTCACCGATAGAGCATTTTCGTCGGTAATTTTGTTGGTAAATTAATTATCAATGGAATGATAGTACAAACACCAGCGAGAAATTTTGTTGGTAAATCTAAAGATTGTGGTAGTGTGTCTATGTTCCATTTATAAATATTTTGACCGACATAATACGCTTAGGTTTTTAATTCTTGAATTTATTTCTTTATTTTGCATTGATTTTTATAGTGTCTTGTTTAACCACATTTGTAACAAGCTGATTGTTTTGAGGTTGTAGTTTTTTACTTCATATATGGCATGTTTGACCATTTTCTTTTGTATAAAGGTTTTTGATAATGCTTAGCTTTTGATTTTGATTTTCTAATTTGTTTATACTTTCTTGAAAAGGGCAATTAGAATTTCGTAACCAAATCGAGCACATTATAAACCTACTTCTTTCCTATTTTATAATAAAAAACTAAATTATCAACAAATAAAATAATTGAAATGCTATCTTACATGGCAACACTAAAATCAAGATAAATATCTAAAGTAGTATTATAATAAAGAAAACAAATATATAAACATGATATTTAAGAAATATCAAAATGTATCATTGACAAATTAAAAAAATCGAAGGAACATGGCATTTATGTATTGTTTGGAAATACGAGCCAATTCATGTTTTTAAAAAAATTAATTTTTTTATTAAAAATTAATTTTTGCATGTTTTGAATTGTTTTGATATGCTGATCTCAAAAATAATTTTTAAAAAATAAAAAATATTATTTTAATATATTTCAACATAAAAAATACTTTAAAAAACAACAACACTCCCAAGAAACCTTACCCTACACATTTCTAAAGTAAATTCTATTGCTCTAAAAAAACCCGAAAGATTCCTAGTCTCTACCTGCCTATGATCTCTTGACGAAAATTCTAAGTGTTTAACTGTGAGGTCATAATATCAAACCTTCCATTCTTTTCTAATTAGTTAATTTGTTTATGTGTTTTAAAATAATTTTAAAAAAATATTAATTTTTTATTATTTTAAATTATTTTTTAATATTTTCATATCATTTTAATATATAGATATTAAAAATAAATTTTAAAAAATAAAATAAAAATATTATTTCAATAAATTTTTAAATAAAAAATTATTTTAAAAATCAACTATTATTATATTACCTCACATTCTTAACCAAATAATAATTATACCCCATCATAGTCGTTAGCGTCAACCCATACCAAATGAAAAAATGTGTCCTATGGGTGACAAAGACTTGTTAGTGCTGAGTGAATTGGGTCATCTGCTCCCTGTCCCCTTTACGTAAAGTCAAGAAAAGACTGATTGTACAGCTTGAATTGAGCGCTTTCCAGCCTGCGTTTAGAAGCACCGTCAGATCAAACAATTCGGTTATCAACTTCAACTAAGATTCTGAATTTTTAAAGTACAATATATTTACTTGCTGTCCAATTTGGTTCTACCAACCTGCCTTGTATCCACGTAACAATTTTAAATCCATTTTTAAAACTTGTTTTTCCTGAAAACAGATGTTCTTACACTTGATTCTCAAACTATGATGCCTTTTTTTTTACCACATAACCATTAAATCGACAAATAATTAATATTACATCGAAATAAAATATTAAAAAGCTTCTTTATAATAAACTTGAGAGGTTCTTTATAACCTGGAAATCTTAGATTTTTGCCGTATCGTCTCGGAACCCTAATTAACCTAACCTCGAAGACTCTCTGTTCAAGGGGGGCAGCCCTCTTATCTTTCCTTCAGAACGCATTCTCAAATCTATAGTAAGATCCTTTTTATTTGTGAATGATGGGGCGGCTCATTAAAATATCGAAACTTGTCGAGAAATCCTGAACGCAGAGTGTTCTTCCATAGTCCAAAGGAATACTAGGACCGTGGCTTGGCTCGGTTGATGTTCTACTTTTCTCAACCATTTCTCTAATGGTTCCTTTTGCGCATATCCAACATCATTTTTCTATTTTCAAGAAACGAGTCTAACCAACCTACATCACCCAAATGATCACAGAGTTCTGCCAATTAACTTCACTTTTTCTTGTTTGCAATTGCTGCTAGTATATTTTGCTACAATCAATACGTTGCTTTAATTTTTTTTTGATGTTAACAAAGTAAAAAAAAAATATCAGGTATCACAGTCTAAAAAATATTTAAAAAAATAATATAGTTTGGCAAGTCGCGAGCCTCATATGCGAGTTGCGACTCGCATGCATTTGACTCCTAAAAAAATAATCAGACTAATTTTTTTCAGACTCAACTTCTTGTTATAAAAATACTTAATTTAAACGCAACACAAACATCATAATTCAGAAACACAAGTCTCAACTCATTCATCTCCCCCAGCACAATTAAAAAATCAACACGCATCACAACTCATCAAATATAGCAATTTATACTTAAATACAATAAAAAATGACATGGAATTTTATCTTTACCTAATCAAATATCTTTAATTATGAATACCTAATTCATAATTCATACCTAAATACAATAAAAGATGACATGAAATTTTATTAAATTTGAACTAAATTTATAATTCTTAAAACATTAAAGCATACAATTTAACTACATTTAAAAATCCTCTCGACTCGTGGACAGGTCTGGAGCGGTCATGGATGGGTAAGGAGCGCTCATGGATGAGCCTAGAGCTTTCGTCGATGGGCCTACACCACCCCAACTTATCCATCTCGACGACAAGCCTATGATGCCCATGTAGGGTTCAAAACCAAAATAGCCTTTGTGGATGAGCCTGGATTGCTCATGGACTGACCTACCTACCTACCTCCCTAGTTATATGCTCTTGTCCACGATAAGCGATCTCATCTTTTGTTAAGGCCATTTTGAGACGCTTAGCCTCGCTAGCCTCCTTAATTCCAGCATGACACAAATTGAGTGAATTGGTGGCTAGAGCACATGCCATCTCATCAATGCTTTCGAAGTTAGAGGATGTTGCTCTACGAGCCTTTTATAATAAGAAATGAATCTAATTAATAAAAAAAATATTAGCACTCATTATCTATAATAAAAGTAATCATCATTTAATAATGTTATATATGAAAAATATTATATACTAATCGATTCTACCTCAACTATTGAGGCTCGTAACACATAAAATTACATGGATGCTTTTGGGAAATGTGATTATATAGGTGCAATAAATCGACACGTTATGGGCAAATATCATCTCAAATAGGTATTTAGATCAATTGTTAGTTATCGCTCCATAAATAGTTGATCTCTCATGGCATCCCAAGGATCTATGTAAGCTGTATGAATCACCGGCCAGTTCCCTACCCCCTTACCCTGATGCCTAATATTATGTAACTTATCACTGATATCAACATAATTCGAGACGTGCTAAGATAGACCAAATTAAATACCACATTACCCGATCATGGCAATGCATCTCAATTATGTCAAAACAATGCTGCAGAACCTGTGCCAATCACCAATCATCCCCCTCTCGGTATACGAATGAAGTAGATAATATCAAATCCTTTATATATGACTTCCATACAACCTATTAAGACATGAAAGACATATAATATAAAACAAGTCAAAACTAAAAAATTGATGCCCAATTAAAAAAAATACAATACATTATTAAAAACCATACTTGGTGAAGTTGTTGTATGTCTAACTTGTCCTGGTATAACTCATGGAAGGAGTGAGACATTACAAGATTTCACAGTTTTACCGACGGAAAAATTCCGTCGGTGTATGATTAGAAGTTCGTCGGTGATTTTTTTACCGACGTTATCACCGATGGAATACGTCCGTCGGCTTTACCATCGTCGGTGATTCCCCATTCCGTCGGTATATCGGTCAGAAAAACAAAAAAACCATTTACCGACGGTTTTACAGACGGAACATGCGCACCAAAAAAAAAGATTCCCACTTGAAATATACCAACGGATTTTTATTCCGTTGGTGACATTGTAATTACCGACGGAAAATATCCGTCGGTAAATCGGTCAGTGAATGTATGAAATACCGACCGAATATGTCCGTCTGTAAATTCGTCGGTACTGGTGGAAGCTACTGTCAAATGCCGACGGATTAATTCCGTCGGTAAGTCTGTCGGTGAACATTTAAAATACCGACTGAATTAATCCGTCGGTAAAATCATTGGTAATATTTTTTTCTTAATTTGTTTTTAAAAAATTATTTAGGATATATAATATAAAACTATATAAATTAATTGTTATACAAACCAATTATGCAAATAAAATGTTTATTAAACATAAAAAAAAAAAACAAAGTTAAATAATATTCATTACAAACTAAATATGTTTCAAGAAAAATATTAAATGAAGTTTTAAAGGTAAATAATGTTGATTACAAATTAATATAAAGGTGGAGCTGGAGGAGGAGGAGGAGATCCTGGAGGAGGCTGGTGGTTATACGGCCAAAAAAATTAGGCGCACATGTTCCACTATTTGACATGTTCATGATTATTTCGCGAAGCTGTTCATAAGCCGCTTCATACTCCGCTTTTTGTTGTGCTTGAGACGCTTTGAGTTGCTCAGACTCCACTCTTTGTTTCGATTTGAATTGTGCGTACTCCGCTTTTAAGTTATCATATTTCTCAGTGAGCTGATCAGTGTGTTGCTGCAAGGCCACGAACTCTTTAGATTGGGAGCTCGATATTGATTGGGAGCTCCCAACGGTTGAAATACTACGGGTCGACCGCAAGTTGTCGGCCGTAGTGTTGGAGAGCCCGTAAACCTGATTTTTATCGGGTCCACCTGACGAGCCAACCTCCATCCACAAATCTGGATCGAATTCCGGATGGGTCAAAGTATCGTCCCCGTATCTCTCCCTCAACCGATTATTATACATCTCCTGAAAATAAAAATAAAAAGTAATCATCATATTCAATACAATAAACATAATAACTTACAAAATAAAATGGTTGAACAAACATACCACGAAATGCTGAGCATGGTTATCAATGAACTATTGCGCCCCCTTCTGGCGGTCTTGACTCCGCACATGCGTCTCCACAAACAGCTCCATCGGGCTCGGCTCACGTCCAAGAGACGCAGCCTATAATGAAAAAAGATATATTAACAACAACTGAATTTAACGATATATTTCATTTAAATTAATCTTACCATCTGTTTCGCATGTGCAGCAAACAGAACGGAGCCGCCAGTGTGCGTTGTCACCCCACCATGAATTGGCCGATTCCGGTTGCCAGCACCGGACTGTGAGCGTCGTGTGAACCGCTCAGACGTCACGTGCTCAAGATAGTGCAGCCATATATCTTCCGGGATCTATATCGGTTTGAAATCCCTCCAAACCGCAACATCGTTCCAGCCTTCGAAACCCCTATCCCTCGCGGTTTTTTTTACCTTTTTCTGTGCTTCATACCAAAAATCATGCAACCTACTTCACGCAACCAAAAATTACATTTCGAAACATAAATTTTTGTCTAAAAAAAATCCTGTATTGTTTTCGATCTTACCTAGTTGCCGTGCGATTTTTCCACACCCTCCTCACAACAATGTTATGCTCACTGTCCCAGCAGAATTTGTGCTGTGTATAAATAAACAAGTTTAAATAAAAACAATAATTTATTTACAATTATATTAATAATTTATTAGAAATAAGCTGAAAATTATAAATTAACACCAACCTGAAATCTGTCAAACCATGCATTGATTTGAGGCATCCATTTAGGATGCTTGGATATCTGACTCCATTGAAATAATGGAATCTCCATCGACGATTTAAACGCCGATGATATTACTCGGCGGCTTCAATGTTTGTGAACCTGAAAATAAATGAAATAAATTCAATAGTGATTACTTCATAAATTATGGTGTAATTTTTTTAAAAAAAAACTAAAACCTTAACAAACTTACATTGAAAGGTCGTCCTTCCACTGTGCCTCGTACTTGCGGGTAAATTGATTCCGCTGCGAAGGCACGCCGCCTCTGCGCTGTGAAGTACCGCTGGAAGAGGCAGCATCGGTTGACGGCGCAGGTGGTATAGGTGCCTCTTCTTGAGAGGCACCTAAGGAAATATCATCCTCGCTACTAGACGAACTAGCTGCGACCCTACTTGAGCGACCAGCTCTGGTTTTCGTTCTATGCATCTACACAATTTTATACAAATACTTATATAATTAAATTCAAATGTCAAAAAAAAAATCGACAGCACCTCCCCTATACTGAATACTACCTAAATCCATAAACCTGCATATATTAACAATAGCCACAACCAATTTACCCAATCTATACTACTTATTCCAACATATTCAATTACTAATCCTAAGGTAAATTCAACATTAAGAATTACAATTCAAGTAATTATTCAATAATTATGTCAATACAACAAAACAATAAATTAAAAAAAAACTCTAGAATAACAATCAAAATAAATGGAAAAAATTAAACACAAATCAGGCAATAATAGAGTAAAACTAATAATTATTCCAACATATTCAATTACTAATTCTATGGTAAATTCAACATTAACAATAAATATTCAACAAATTAACTACTAATAATTATGCCAATACAACAATAAAAATTATTCAATAAATTCAAAAAAAAACTATAGACATTAGCAATGAATTATGCAAAAAAAAACTATAGACTTTATCTACATTACAAAAAATACACCAAAACAAAAAACAATAACAAAAAAAAAAGCAAAAAAATACCATTAAAGTAAAATAAAATAGAGGAAACACTAACCTTTTAAACTGATGAAGATGATGAAGAAAACTTGCTAGAGATTGGAGGTGAAAGCTTTGAAGAATTGAGAGGAAAAAAATCAAAATCTTAAGGTGAGAAACGAAGGAGAAGAAAAAATGAACTGAACGGGCGGTCAGTTGAACTTATATGGCAGTTTTACCGACGGATTCACCGACGGATATAAAATTAATTATTATTTTAATTTATTCCGTCGGTGATATGTTAAAAATCCGTCGGTAACGTTTGAATTTCGTACCAAAATTTTTAATGACCCTCCATATTTTTCGTGGTCCGTCGGGAATTCTGTCAGCAAGATGACGTGGTCAGAGGCGCATTTAATGCACAACCCTTTGAAATTCGCGCGATCCGTCGGTAATTTTATCGGTAAAATTGACCCGCCGACATCTTATCGACGGACTTAAGGCCGTCGGTGTGGCCGTCGGTGATAGGGTGGCATTTCAAGTAATTATTTTCGAACTTTCTGTGAAATGCCGACGGACTTAAGGCCGTCGGTGTGGCCGTCAATGATAGGGTGGCATTTTAAGTAATTATTTTCGAACTCTCTGTGAAATGCCGACGGACTTAAGTCCGTCGGTGTGTTCGTCGGTGAAATGGTGGCATTTCAAGTAATTATTTCATTTTACAAAATATATCATCCATGATCAATAACTATTTCAAGTAATTATTTAGTAATTGTGGCATTTCAACTAATTATTTCAAGTAATAAATATTTTGTGTTTCAAAATATATCATCCATAATCTAAATTACATGAAAAAAAGGTTTTACATAGGGCTTCATTTTGGTAGTTAGTCAAAATTTTCTTTTTCTTCATCATCAATTGAATTGTCATCACCTTCATCGCAATCTTCAATATGAATATCTTCTTCATCGATATTTGCTTGTCCGCTAGAGCTCAAAACAAAATTCAACTCCTCTGCGTCAACATCAACAAGACTATCATCGAAAACACGAAAATTTGAATTTTCTTCCAATTCAATCGAAGGA
>Ga0325410_1000454_pt1 | contig 42517 bp, 29 predicted proteins | sample PopdelMetagenome_16_FD_206182 | JGI IMG/M metagenome (GOLD analysis project Ga0325410, IMG submission 206182) | Populus deltoides microbial communities from Bellville, Georgia, United States - Xylem-PdIQD-R3 | ecosystem: Host-associated > Plants > Phyllosphere > Stem > Wood/Secondary xylem...
ACCGCAAAATCGCAACAAATTTTGGCGTCGTTGCCAAGGAACTGATTTTAGTTGATTATTGTGCTGTGATTGTTATTTATTTTGCTAAAATAAAAAAGAGAAATAGATATTTTGCTTGTGGCGGTACTATACAGTACGGTACAATTACTGTTCAAAACTGATTTTTTTATGGAATCAAGACTCGGCCTTTTGTTTCCTGAAGGGAAACGATGTTCTGAACATGACTAGTTGCCTTTGGCTACTAGTCCCACCCTATCAAGACTAAATTCCACTGTTTTCTAGGGTTTTAGGCAGTTTTTATGTTCTAGCGTAAGATTTTCATTCAATTTGCACCACTTTAAATCTTTTGTGTGGTTGATTTCTTTTGAGTTTTCTTGACGATTTATGCATGTAACCCATTCTACTAACCAGAAACAAGTGCAGGTAGATCTCAAAATAGAGAACACTTTACACAAGTTATGAAAGGAAGCTCGCGTCAACACCATGGTTGTTGTACAACAACAGACACTCAAGGAGCTTGCTGCTTCTAACGTGGAGAATCAACCATTGTCCATAAACATCGACAACAATGCAAACTTCAAGCTCAAGTCTGGTTTTATACATTTATTGTCAATATTCAATGAACTTGTTGGAGAAGATCCTCATGCTCATCTCAAAGAGTTCTACATGGTTTGTGTTGGCATGAAACCAAACGGAGTTGACGAAGAACAGGTTAAGTTGAAAGCTTTCCCTTTCTCTTTAAAAGGGGCAGCAAAGGCATGGCTTTTTTCTATTCTCCCGAGTTCCATAGGAACTTGGAATGGCATGAGAAGATTTTCCTTAAAAAGTATTTCCCAGCCTCTCGAGTTGCCAACATAAAAAAAGAAATATGTGGGATTCGGCAATCTCATGTGGAGACACTCTCTAACTATTGGGAAAGATTTGAGCAACTGTGCATTCAATGCCCTCATCATCAGATACCCAATCAGTTGCTCATTCAATACTTTTATAAAGGACTAATGACCACAGTATTATTGATGTGGCAAGTGGAGGGGCATTGGTAGATAAGACACCCGAGGCTGTACGCCAATTGATCTCAAATATGACAGCCAACTCGAAACAATTTGGCACCCGTGGAGATTTCCCAAGCAAATGAGTAAATGAGGTAAGTATTTCTAACCTTGAGAATAAAGTTAATTATCTTACTTCTCTTGTGCGTTCTTTGGCTTGTGGAAATGTAAAACAGGTAAAAGTTTGTAGCATATGCTTTTTACAAGGATATATGCTTTGGATATGTGCCCAATAATGCAAAAAGATTACATTGAACAAGCTAATGCAGTTGATGGAGCATTCAATGGACATCCTCAGCGTAAGTATGATCCTTTTACCAACACGTATAATCCTGGATGGAGAGATGATCCCAACTTACGTTATGGGAACCTGCCTCAACAAGGCAATCAAGGCCAACAATCCCATGGATTTCAGTCCCAATAGAATTATCAAACGAGACAAAATGTCATGTCTTAACAGGAAACAAGGTCAAGTATTCATAAATTCTCATGTTATGGGGTCATCAAGTGATGATCTTCATGAGAAGATGAAAACCTTGGCTTCTAACATAGTGACCTTGCAACAAAATATCATGTCTTTTCAACAGGAAACAAGGTCAAGCATTCACAAATTAGAGAAACAAATGGGGCAAGTAGCTTCAAGTGTAGGGAAATTAGAGGCACAAATGAATGGAAAGTTGCCCTCCCAAGCATTGAATCCAAAAGAGATTGTTAGTGTGATCACGTTGTGAAGTGGGAAAAAACTTGAAGAGAAAAGGTCGAAACAAATTAAGATAAAGGAAGAAAAGGAGATAGAAACCGAATTGAGTATAAATAAGAAAATCCTCTTCTCCACATATTGTAAAAATGACCAACACTCCAATGGTAAGTACTAACTCATTGGATTCTAGTTTTAAAACAATTCCACCCTTTCCTATGAATTCTCCTTTAAGAAAAATAGATTTTAGAAGTTTTCAAGAAAGTGGAACTCAACATTCCTTTGATTGAAGCTATCAAGCAAATTCCTAAATATGCCAAATTCTTGGAGTTGTGTACTACCAATAGAGATTATAAGCTAAAAGGCAATGAAATGGTAAGTATGGGTAAAGTTGTATCTGCTGTTGTTCAAAAGAATATGCCTTCGAAGCAAAAAGACGTGTTTACTATCCCATGTGTTATTGGTAATGCTAGTTTTAAAAAGGCCTTATACGATTTAGGTTCATCCATTAGTGTTATGCTGAAACATGTTTATGATTCTCTTAGTCTAGAGCCTTTGAATAAAACTAGTATTGTAATACAACTTGCGGATCGTAGTTTTGTTTAACCACTTGGTGTGATAGAAGATGTCCTAGTTAAGATTGATAGTTTGGTTATTTCATGTGATTTTTATATTCTTGATATGGAACATGATTCTTATAATTCCTCAAACAATAACACTCTTATATTGTTTGGAAAACCATTCTTAAAAACTGCCAATACAAAAATTGATTGTGGTAAGGATACATTGTCTATGAAAGTAAGAGATGAAAAAAATGAATTTAATTTTCATGATGCAATGAAATATCCTTACAACAATGTTTATTCTATCACATGCTATAACTAAGTTGATAAGTGTGTGCAACAAGTTTTTTATTTTGATTATGAGGATGGATTAAGCGTGGCTTTGAGCTATGGCTATGATTTTACCGAGATAAAAGAGATGGAGAGGCACATATGTGTTCCCTAAAAAATACAGGAATCAGCATTGGCTTTGCAAGCTTTGCAAACCATTCCCCATGGTAATGTCTTTGTTGATTTAGTACTTTCATATGAAAAGCTTTTGACATCTATTTTATAGGCCCTTGAGTTAGAGTTGAAACCTTTGCCTAATAATCTGAAGTATGTATTCATTGGAGACAACAATACACTTCCTGTTATAATAGAAAAAGGGTTGACAAGTGTGCAAGAGGAAAAACTTGTTAAGTTGTTGTGTGATCACAAAACAACCGTTGGATGGAATTTAGCCAACATCAAGGTCATTAGTCCCTCGATGTGTATGCATCACATACTATTGGAGGACATTGCGAAACCAACGAGGGAAATGCAAAGGAGGTTGAATCCACCTATAATGGAGGTAGTGAAAGCTAAAATTTTGAAATTATTAGATGCAGGAGTCATTTACCCCATCATAGACAGTAAATGGGTAGCGCCTATCCATGTGGTGCTCAAAAAGACCGGAATCACGTTGGTAAAGAACAAAAATGATGAACTGATCCCTACTCACATCTCGAGTGGATGGAGAATATATGTTGATTATAGAAAGCTTAATCTTTCTACACGCAAAGATCATTTCCCATTACCTTTGATGGACCAAATGCTTGAATGCTTGGCAAGTAAGTCTTTTTATTGCTTTCTTGATGGGATATAGTGGATATAATCAGATTGTTATTAATCCTGAAGATCAAGAAAAGACTACATTTACATGTCCATTTGGTACATATGCATATAGGAGAATGCCCTTTGGTCTCTGTAATGCATCTGCAACTTTTCAAAGATGAATGATGAGTATTTTTTCTGACTATGTTGAAATAATAATTGAGGTTTTCATGGTGTATGGTGATTCTTTTGATAAGTTTTTAGAAAGTTTATCTTTAGTCTTGAAAGGATCCATTGAAACTAACCTTGTCTTGAACTATAAAAAGTGTTATTTTATGGCAGAACAAGGAATAGTTCTTGGGCATGTTGTGTCTTCGCGTGGATTAGAGGTTGATAAAGCTAAAATAGATGTCATTTCATCATTGCTTTATGATTAGTACGTAAAAGTGCATTTTTATCAAGGTTTTATATCATCATTTTGCACTTGAAGTGTCAATAACTCCTTAACTAAAACATGTTTTATAATAGCAAGTCTGATACTATAAGATATCTTTAATTTATGGTAAATGTTCATCTTAAATACAGGCCTATCACTTAAATCAAAGAATTGATTGATGAGTTTAACTACTGAAATTGAAAAGACAAAGAGAGAGTCAAGCTTAGAAAAGAGATGTTAGTCAGTCTAAACTGGAACACTGTTCAGTCATTAGGTCATATCTAGAGCTGTAGATCTTGGATTTTAATTTGATTTATATGGATAGAAAGTTAAGACAGAGGCCTAAAACATTCATGGGAGTTCAAGACTCAATTTTGCTGTTTGGAAGTCCAAATCTTAGCAACAATGGAGAAGTCAGAATCTGTCCTGCAGCCAAGACAATGTTCAGTGTTCAGCCCATATCTCGAGTTCTAGAAGTCCAAATGTACTGATTCTTTTTTTGTTTGAAAGCTGAGACAATTTCCTAAAACTTTCATACGGACAATCTGTTCAAATTCTGACGTTAGCAATGATGTTTTGTTCAGACAAGAAGATAAGGATTGTCACCAAGTCAGGATGTGGTCACCTACTCAACAATTAGTCATCAAATCAATAGTTCCAAATTTTGGCCTATAAAAGGAGGCATTTGCCATGCATTTAGGCATCTTGGTTTTCAGATCAAGATCATATTCTTGCTCTCTCTCTTTATATTTTTGTAATGCTGAAGTTTTGTTTCTATTAATCTCTTGTTTATCTCTTTATATTTTTGTAATGTTGAAGTTTTGTTTATATTAATCTCTTGTTTATGCTTTTCATTTCCTTTCCTTTACTTATTAACTTATATCTTATTTATGTTCTTATCTTGTTTATTTATGTTTCTCTTCTTCATTATGTTTAGTTAAGTTTATTATGTCAAGGTGAAAAGGTTATACTAATGGTGTAAGAATAAGTATAGTATAAACTCAACATGGACTTTAATGTTTGAAACTAACATGTTTTGTATTTATTATCTTATTCGCTCTTAATACTTTGCTTGTTAAATGGTTAATCTAAATTTATGTTGTATAACCTTGGTACAACAAATACTTGGCACTTTCATAGCCCAGACCGTATGGTATAACCGATACCTATGCTATGAAAGGAACTTGATTTGTTGTTAACATAAGTTATAATCATGAATAGATGACAACATTTATAAGTATTAACATTATTCAAATAAGATAACTAATGCAATCATGTTAACAATTTATAATCCGATTGGAACCTGCTTTATGTGTGGTTTCCAGTTGAGTAATAAGAGTTTATGCTATACTTGTTTGAAATACCATTAGTGGATCTTCTAACCTTGACAATTGTTTTTATCATTATTTAATCCTTATATCAATATCACATCTCAAAGCTCTCTTCAACTTATTATTATTATTATTATTATTATTATTATTATTATATAGCTAACCTCCCTGTGGTTCGACCCTGGTCTTGCCAGGTTATTTATTACTTCTACACTCCTACAATTAGGAGAAGACATCAATCTTTTGGTTGTGTCAAGTTTTTGGCGTCGTTTCCGGGTAGGTAAATTCTTGTATAAATTATAATATTTATTTTATTTTCTCTTTTCACTTTTCTTGTATCTAACTTTGTTTCTTTTCTTTTGTTTCTTTTTGTTTTGTTTTCTTCTTCCTTTTATTCTCTTCCTACACGTGCATGAGAGTTTGGTCATGTACATTAAATGGTAGACTTTGTAGGGTATCCTCATCATTTCAGAAAATATGGCCGAAGAAGATAATCAGTCGCTTCATAATAAGAATAATCGTGTGAGAACACTTAGAGACCACATGAATCCCACAAGAACAAGTGCACCCTTATGCATAGTTTTTCCACCTAATGCATCTCATTTTAATTTTAAGCCAGGCATTATTCAACTTTTACCTTCTTTTCATGGCTTAGATCTAGAAAATCCATACTTGCATTTGAGAAAATTTGAGGAGGTCTGTAACACCTATAATGACTCAAATTATAGCATGAACACCATCAGCTTAAAGCTTTTTTCTTTTTTATTAAAAGATAAAGCTAAAACATGGCCATAAAATTTGAGACCAGAATCCATTCGTGTTTAGGATGAAATGTAACAATAATTTTTAAAGAAGTTTTTTCCGTATCACAAAACAAACTCCTTCAAAAGACAAATCATTGCTTTCACTCAAAAACCAAGAGAAACATTTTACCAATGTTGGGATAGATATCGAGACTTGTTTAATACTTGCCCTCGTCATGGTTTTGAAACATAGAGATTGATTTTGCATTTTTATGAAGGGTTAACACCTAGAGATAGGCAAATGGTTGAATTCATGTGCAATGGAACTTTTGAAGATAAAAACCCTAATGAAACAATGGAATACCTAGACTTGCTAGCTGAAAATGCTCAAAATTGGGACACTACATGCACTTATAAGACACCAAGTAAAACTCAACCTTATACATCTAGTGGAGGTATGTACAGCCTTAGGGAAGATCATGACCTTAAAGCCAAGTTTGCATCTTTAGCTAGAAAAGTCGAGGCACTAGAATTGAAAAGGAGTGGTCAATTAAAATCTGTTCAAGACATTGTGTGTCAAATCTGTGAAACCAATGAACATTCAACCAATGATTGTCCAACTTTGCCTTCTTTTAAGGAATGTCTCCATGAACAAGCCCATGCTTTAAACAGTTTCCAAATGCCCAACCATAACCCAAACTCGCAAACATACAACCCTAGTTGGAGAAATCACCCAAATTTTAGTTGGAAGAGTGATAACAATAATGCATAAACTTCACAGCCACTGTTTCAAGCACACCATAATTTCTAAAATTCTCATGGATATGCACCTCCTTATGCTCCCCCTCCTAGAAGAAATCTTGAGGAAACATTGCATGCATTGATTGAAAAGCAAGAGACAATCAACACTCAACTTGCTCAAAGCATGATCTGCTCTCAGTTTTCAAGAGAAAGGCAAGTTTTCATCTCAACCACAGCAAAATCCCAAGGGGGCAATACAATGCAAATGCAAGTAGTTCTGGAAGCCAACACATTGATCAAGTCAAATAAGTCATTACTCTCCGCAATGGTAAGGTTATTGAAAAACCCCTTCTTGAACCTTGTGAGAAAGAAGATGAGTTAGTCCCTGAGGGTAAGGAAGGGGTTGAACCTGAACATTGCAAAGAAAAGACTAATTCCCCGCCAGCACTTCCATTTCCTCATGCCATGACCAAACAAGGAAAGTCAATCACAACTCTGAAATTTTTAAAACTTTCAAGCAGGTAAGGATCAATATACCTTTGTTGGATGCTATTAAATAGGTACCTTCTTATGCTAAATTTTTGAAAGATCTGTGCACTGTGAAGAGAAAAATGAATATGAAAAAGAAAGCCTTTTTAGCCGAACAAGTAAGTGCCATTCTTCAGAACAATAATGCTTTGAAATATAAAGACTCTGGTTGTCCTATAATTTCTTGCTTTATTGGAGAACATAAAATTGAAAGAGCTTTATTTAATCTTGGAGCTAGTGTGAATTTACTTCCATATTAAGTTTTTCAGAGTTTCAATCTAGGTGACTTAAAACCAACTTCTGTAACTTTCTTACTTGCTGATAGATCTGTAAAAGTGTCTAAAGGAATAGTTGAGGATGTGTTAGTATGAGTTGATAAATTCATTTACCCTATGGATTTTATTGTCTTGGATACACAACCTGTTGAAGCATGTAATTCATTTCCTGTTATTTTAGGACGTCCGTTTCTTGCAACTTCGAATGCATTGATTAATTGTAGGAATAGACTGATAAAACTATCATTTGGAAACATGACATTGGAGATGAATATTTTCAACATTTACAAGGAACCTGGAGATGATAATGATTTACAAGAAGTGGATTTTACTGAAAAATTAGTTCATGATCAATTTCAAACCACTTCCAATGAAACTGAGATTGATGAATTTGACGATTTGCAAATGGTTTATTTTCAAGAAGAATCAAAGGCAAATAGTTGGAGACCAAAAATTAAAGAATTGCCACCACGATCAATTGAGTCCATACCTTCAAGTGTTCAACCACCAAAACCTGATTTGAAGCCAGTACCATTCAATCTTAAATACTCATTTTTAGGAGAAAATGAAACTTTTCCAGTAATAATCTCTTCCAAACTTAATGCACATTAAGAAGGTAAGTTATTACAAACTCTGAAAATACATAAAAATGCATTAGGATGGACTATAGTTGACATAAAAGGAATTGGTCCTTTGATTTGCACACACAAGATTTGTTTGGAGGAAAATGTTAAACCCTTTATATAAATGCAATGGGGGCTTAATCCTAATATGAAAGAAGTAGTGAAAAATGAAGTCATTAAGCTTCTAGATAATGGAATCATTTATCCTATTTCTGACAATAAATGGTTAGGTCCTACCCAAATTGTACCCAAGAAGCTTGGAGTCACTGTGATAATAAATGAGAAAAATGAGTTAATTCCAACTAGGACTATTACTGGTGGGCGCATGTGCATTGACTATAGGAAACTTAATTCAATGACTAGAAAAGATCATTTTCCTTTACCTTTCATGGATCAAATCCTAGAAAGAGTTGTAGGTCATGAATTTTATTGTTTTCTAGATGGCTATTCAGGTTATAACCAAATTGAAATTACATTGGAAGATCAAGAGAATACTACTTTCATATGTCCATTTGGTACTTTTGCATATTGAAGGATGCCTTTTGGATTATGTAATGCACCAGTCACTTTTCAAAGATGCATGCTCAGTATATTTAGTGATATGGTTGAATGTTTTCTTGAAATTTTTATGGATGATTTTTCTATTTTTTGTGATTCATTTGATGATTGTTTGACTAACTTAGAAAAGGTTTTAAGCAGGTGTGAAGAGAAGAATCTTGTACTGAATTGGGAAAAATGTCACTTTATGGTAACAAATGGCATTGTACTTGGTCACATGGTTTCATCGAAAGGAATTTAGGTTGACAAATCTAAAATCGATTTAATTGCTAACTTGTCAACACCAAAATCTATTAAAGATGTTAGATTATTCTTAGGACAGGCTGGTTTTTATAGAAGGTTCATCAAAGATTTTAGTGTGACATCTAAACCCTTGAGTAACCATCTAACAAAGGATAATATTTTTGAATTGACTGAACATTGTAAAGAAGCCTTCGTTAAACTTAAAAACCTGCTTACTTTTGCTCCAATCATTCAACCTCCTGATTGGTCATTACCTTTTGAAATTATGTGTGACGCTAGTGATTATGCCATGAGTGCTGTCTGGGGACAAAGAAAAGATAAGAAACCTTATGTGATTTACTATGTATGTAAAACTTTAAATAGTGCTCAAATGAATTACACCACCACTGAAAAAGAATTACTTGCAATAGTATTTGCATGTGAAAAATTTAGGTCTTATCTTATTGGCTCACCTGTTGTTGTTTTTAGTGATCATGCAACATTGAAATATCTTTTTTCTAAGAAAGATTCTAAGGCTAGATTGGTACGATGAATTTTGTTACTTCAAGAATTTGATATCACAATCAAAGACAAGAAAGGCACCGAAAATGTTGTTGCAGATCATTTATCAAGATTGACTACAGATACAAAATCTGACATCACACCAATCGATGACTACTTTCCTAATGAATCTTTACTTTATGTCTCTACATTGCCTTGGTTTGCTAATATTGTTAATTTTCTTATTTCAGAACAATTGCCAGTTCATTGGAGTACCCAAGACAAAAGAAAGTTCTTGAACAAAGTGAAGAACTTTTATTGGGATGACCCTTATTTATTCAAATATTGTCCTGATTAAGTATTTTGAAGATGCATTCCTAACAATGAGGTAAGTAGTGTCATTAAATTTTGTCATTCTGAGGCATGTGGGGGTCATTTCTCATCAAGAAAGACAACTACAAAAATCTTACAAAGTGGATTTTACTGGCCCACCATGTTCAAGAACTCACATGCATTCTGCAAGACTTGTGAAAATTGTCAAAAGTTTAGATCTATTTCAAAACGTCACGTGATGCCTTTAAATCCTATTATTGTCATTGAGATCTTTGACTCTTGGGGTATAGATTTCATGGGTCCATTTCCTGTATCATTTGGTTTCTTGTACATATTAGTCACAATAGATTATGTTTCAAAATGGATAGAGGCAATTCCAAGTCGAAACAATGATCACAAAACAGTGATAAAGTTTTTGAAAGAAAATATTTTGAGTCGGTTTGGAATCCCTCGAGCCATGATAAGTGATGGTGGGACACATTTCTGTAACAAGCCATTTGAGTCTTTAATGAAGAAATATGGAATCACACACAAAGTGTGTAGAAATGGCAGGTTCCTCAAGTCATCACATAAGAAATATTTGTGTTTTCGGTGGATCTAGTCCTGGGAAGGAAATAGAGTTTTTAGAATCAACAAATCATCTTGGTCAGGTACTAGCTGAGAGAAAGATTCATTTAGTGTATGGGGGAGACAGCCTTGGGTTAATGGGGGTGTGTGTCAATAGCTGCATTTTTAGGAAGTAATCAAGTTTTGGGGGTCGTCCCCAAAGCTTTAGCAAAAGAGGACATCATTGGAAAAACAATAGGAGACGAACTACAGGTCTCCACAATGTCTGATTGATTGAATACAATATTTAACCATGCTGATGCCTTCATTGCCTTACTAGGAGGTCTAGGCACATTGGAAGAGATCTTTCATATTTCCTCTTGGACCCAACTACTCATTCACCATAAACCCATAGGTCTGTTAAATGTTAACCGTTTTTATGATAATTTATTGTCTTTTCTTGATCATGCCGTGGAACAGAAATTTCTAACATCTTCAGCACAATAAATCATAATCTCTGCTGCTACTACTGAACAATTGATTGACCAACTACAATCTTTCATCCCTGTAATTGATCCTCCTATGAGTCGCATAAATTAGTCAACTAAGGAAAGACGTAAAAAACTTAGATTGGATCTGAGCCTTCATTTGTGAAACCTTGTGTCTTTTGATTTTGTTAATAGCATATTATTTTGTTTTGTTATTTCTTATATTTGTTTAAGTGTGTTTCAGGTTTATCAGTGTTCGTTGTTTTAGGTGATGTCTTCTATATTCTATCTTTCTACCTTAGAACATTGAGGACAATGTCTCGTTCTGGTTAGGGGGAGAAGGTAGTAGTTGACATTTTAAAAAACAAAACTAACTTACTAACTGTTTTTGCTATTAAAACCATTTGACAAAGTTGTTATTAGGATGGCAGAGTAAGGAGGAATTTTATTGATTCTTGAGATGCATCTTAGTAAATATTCTTATCAAGATCTATCAGAATACTTCTTGAAATATTCAGGTTTACAAACTCTCACATTGTTATCACTTGATTATGCTCATATACTCATTTAACAAGTATTCTTAAACCTTCATTTTCACACACACACTTTAACATATGATTGTGGGTTGTACATTGAATTATTACATTATTTATGTTCTTTTGTCAAAGGTAACCATTAAGTGAAAGGGATTAGTATATAACTTGCAAAAAAAAACAAAAAAAAATTGATAACATTGATGATAATAAAAACGTAGATAAGTTTGGTTTTGTAGCCTCCTTAACCTAAGCAATTAAGCCCGAAGGGGTGTTTTAACACCTAATACCTTAAAGTCAACTGACTTGAGAGCTATTGTCTCAAAGGTTGTTACATAGGTTAAGGAGAAAAGCTTAAGGGAATCAAACATTGCAATATCTACATATCAGTATCTGCAACCCGAGTTACTAAGCTCGTAGGGGTGTCTCAACACTTAATGCCCTAAGACCAACTGGTCTGGGAGTCATTAGCCGAAAGCTCGTTACATGGGTCAAAGATGGATTGTGTTATCTGTATATATATTAAAGAAAAAAAGATAATAATCCCAACCCAAGGAAGTTAACCTTAGAAAAACATTAGAACATAATATTGTTTTCTTCCAATAAAAGCCTTATCATCTATGTTTTCATACATTGAGCACATAAAAAAAAAAGGTTTATTAATATCTTGTTTAAGAAGTATAAAGCAGATATATAAATTTAATGAGAGTTTGTTTACTTGGATTGATTAATGGAAGTTGAATGATGAATGCCTTATTTTGTGAAACCTGCAAATTATTTTTCTATTTTAACGCTTTGATTACTAGGGACTAGTAATAAGCTGGTTGGGGGGTGTAATTAGTACGTAAAAGTGTATTTTTATCAAGGTTTTATATCATCATTTTGTACTTGAAGTATTAATAACTCTTTAGCTAAAGCATGTTTTATAATAACAAGTCTGATACTATAAGATACCTTTAATTTATGGTAAATGTTCATCTTAAATGCAAGCTTATAACATAAATCAAATGATTGATTGATAAGTTTAACTACTGAAATTGAGAAGACAAAGAGAGGGTTAAGCTTAGAAAAGAGATGCTGGTTTAGTCCAAACTAGAACACTGTTCGGTCATTGGGTCATATCTGGAGCTGTAGATCTTGGATTTCAATTTGGTTTATATGGCTAGAAAGCTAAGACACAGGCTAAAACATTGATGAGGAGTCCAAGACTCAATTTTACTGTTTGGAAGTCCAAATCTTAGCAATAACGGAGAAGTCGGAATATGTCCTGCAGCCTAAACACTATTCAATGTTCAGCCCATATCTCGAGTTCTAGAAGTCCAAATGCACTGATTCTTTTTTTGTTTGAAAGCTTAGACAATTTTCTAGAACTTTCATGTGGACAATCTGTTCAAATTCTGACATTAGCAATGATATTTTGTTCAAATAAGAAGATAAGGATTATCACCAAGTCAAGATGTGGCCATCCACTCAACAATTAGTCATCAAATCAATAGTTTCAAATTTTGGCCTATAAAAGGAGGCATCTGCCATGCATTTAGGCATTTTGGTTTTCAGATCAAGATCATGTTCTTGCTCTATCTCTTTATATTTTTGTAAAGCTGAAGTTTTGTTTATATTAATCTCTTGTTTATGTTTTTCATTTCCCTTCCTTTACTTAGTTAACTTATATCTTATTTATGTTCTTATCTTGTTTATTTATGTTTCTATTCTTCATTATATTTAGCTAAATTTATTATGTCATGGTGAAAAGGTTACACTAATGGTGTAAGAATAAGTATAGCATAAACTCAACATAGACTTTAATGTTTGATACTAACATGTTTTGTATTTGTTATCTTTTTCACTCATAATACTTTGCTTGTTAAATGATTAATCTAGATTTATGTTGTATAACCTTGGTACAACAAATACTTGGTACTTTCTTAGCCCAAACTGTATGTTATAACCGGTACTTTCATACCCTTTTTTAAGTAGATGCATCATCACAAGATCTTTATGGTAAAACTTTTTATTCTTACACTTTGCACATGGACATCTAATCTCATTTCCACTAAAATTCTTTGGATTATAAAGTATGAAATTAATAAAATCCTCAACTTCTTTAAGAAAATCTTGCCTATGCAACCCTTAAAATTATTTTCCTCAATAATATTTTGAATATTAATCCCTTTTAGGTTTTTTATCCGTATAATTAAAGTAAATAATATAATTATTACCCCTAATAATACTTTGGATATTAACCCCTTTTAGGTTTTTTATCCTTATATTAAAGTGAATAATATTTCATGCCAAAAAATAATTTTTAAATATATGCCAAAATCCATTGGAATTTCACAAATTTACTGTAAAATCCATGCAATGTTTTTTTAAATGCCAAAGTGTTTTAAATTTTCTTGAAAAAATATGCTCAAATAAATTTAGGAATTTTTTTTGCTATATGCAAGAAAAAAAATATTTTTTATTAGTTTTTAGGCTTTGTTTGATAAAAATCCATTTTTATAATAAAACTAACAAAACTAAACCTAAAAGGTGTTTGTCAAACACATCTTTAAACCAAACAGACTATAAACCCTTTTACTCAGATTTTTTTGACTCGATAGACTTGATTTGACTAGGTTGACTCAATTGGGTTGATTAAAAATCTTTGGTTCGACCATAAATCAAACCAAAAATTCTGGTTTGAATCGAAAACAAACCATAAACAAAACCAAAGCCAAAAAAATATATTAAACTTGCCAAAAACACAAAAACACAAAAAAAAATTGAACAAAACGAATCAAACGCACAAAAAAATAAATAACACGAAGAACATCAAGCATAAACCCGAATGAACCCAACAACTTTGACTCAGATTCAAACTAGATTTGGTCAAAACAAAAGCACATACATGTTGGAAATCATGCAAAGAACAATAATCTAGCATCCAATCCCTTAAATTTTCACTAAAAAATCACAATTTTGTCAAAATAGATTTCGGTTCAAAACCAAAACCCAAGGCTTAAAATATATTGTAAACATGTTGTTGATGTAAATAAACACTAGATTACTTGTTAATCTTGTTCGAAAAAGTGTTTTGGGCAAATAAATGGACAAAATTTATCCAAATCATATAGCTAAAGCAATGTTCTTGAGAAGAACATGAAGAACAACCCAGAAATTGAAATGCAACCCAACAACATGTAACCCGACATAGACCAGATTTGGTAAAACAAAAGGCACATACATGTTGGAAATCATGCAAGGAATAATAATCTAGTATTCAATCTCTTTAATTTTCACTAAAAATTCATGATTTTGTCAAAATGAGTTTTAGTTCAAAATCGAAACCTGAGGATTATAATCGATTGTAAACATGTTATTGATGCAAATAAACAGTAGATTATTTGTTAATCATGTCCAAGGAAATGTTATGGGCAAATAAATGGACTAAAAATGGTCCAAATCAAGGATCTAATGCGATGTTCTTCCTAAGAACATGAAGAACATTGCCCAGAAAACCCAACAAAAACCCCAGCAAAGGTAGCCACTTTCCAGCCCAGAAATGGGCACCTTTGGCATCCAAAACATGTTTTCTTTGTCCTACAAAGTCACACTAACATACATAAACATATTTAAATCTAAAATACTAACAAAAAAAATCAAAACACCAAAATCAAAGTTGAGGTTCCAAATTTAAAAAACAACTTAACAGAGCCTATATGTTCATGCAACATGGATTCAAAATTGACTTTTTGAACCCATTATATGCATGAATAGGCATAGCAAAGTCTGGGTAAACACCCTTGCATTAACATGCATAAGTTAAGTAAAAAACACAAACTAAAACAATATTATATGTCAGAAACAAACTAAAAACAACTTTTATATATATATATATATATATATATATATATATAACATAAAAAAACTTCAAAAATAACATTATTAAATAAAAAACACAATAACAAAGAGGTGAATGCAATATCATTGATTAAGCATTCTAAACCTCTTTTCTATGTTTGTAAACATAAATATAGAACAAAAATGAATAAAAAACAATTAAAGCAGGCCACAAGGGCCTGCTTTTAGATTAGAAGAATATCTAGAACAACTACTCTCTTCTTTTTTTTTCTTTTGGAAAACTTTGCCTCTCCTAAACTTATTATCCTTTCCAAGCTTAGGAAGAACTTTTTTCTTAGGTTTCTAGACCCTCTTTTCTTATGCTAACAAATTAATATTTTCTTTTCTTTCCTATCCCTTTCTACTCTCCTCTTTTTTTTTCAACCCCTTTCCCTTTGATTTTAGGGGGGTATTTATAGGGTTTTTAGGGAATTTTTAATCCATTTTGACCTTTTGATCTTAAGGGAAGGGTTGTGAACCCTTGATAAAAACCCATGAGAAGCCCTTGAGTATGAATACACAAAACTAAAATGGGTTTTTTTACACAATTGTGTTTCATCCTTGCCTAGCTGAGCTACCCACTTTCAAGGCTTTGTCGGAACAATTCTAACATCATTGTCGCCTGAGACTACCTGAAGTTGGTAAAGAGGGTGCACACCTTTCATTTGAATCCAAACTTGCTCAATTTAGAGGTATGTAGCTCCACATTTATTCGTTTGAAGTTGCCAATTCGATCAGCCAAAATTATCAGAGTTGACTATTTTCGATGCCTCATCAGAGTTATTCTAACGTTAATGTCACCTGTGACCACATAAAGTTGGTAGAGGGAATGCATACCTTTCATTTGAATCCAACCTTACTCAATTTGAAGGTTTGTAGCTCCACGTTTATTTGTTTGAAGTTTCCAACTTGATCAGCCAAAAGTGTCAAAAACAGAGGCCAAGTCAACCGAATGACGTGTGACTTACCTTGTCTTCTTTGAGTCTGAACGACGCATTGTCTGGGTGGGATTAGGGTTTTTAATTTGAGATTTAGCAAATTTTAATTATGTCCCTGTTCTTCTAATTATGGCACTTCTATTCTTAATTGCTTCTAAACTTTTAATTTCTTGCAATTTCATCTCTGTGAAACTCATTTGTCAGCCCCTAAGTTGGCCGCCTTTTTTATTTTGGTTTTTAGTTCTAAATTTATGCATTTGGACCTTCATTTAATCAACAAACTTCTAATTAAGTTCTTAAACATCCAATTTTGAATTTATCTTTTGAAATTGAATTTTTTTTGCCAATAAGAATTTCATCAGTCGAAAATACCTTGTCAAGTTTTTTAATCTTGTATATTTCATCTTACTCAACCAATCTTGGACAATTTTTTAAGTGTTCTGGAATATTTTTTTTACTGATATATTTTTTTTACTTTCTTCCAATATTATTTTTGGATTTTTTTGTATTTTCTTCTTTTTTTTGTTTATGTGTGGCATCAAAAAACAGGTAACAACAAAAATCATTAAAAAAAAATCTATACTCAACTAGTTAATATGAACTCAAAACAAAAAATCAATTTCTCTAAATTAAAAATAAAGAAACCATATATATATATATATATATATATAACACTAGAAATCTTAAGTACAATTAACTTAATGGTCGGTGCAATATATAATGAATTTGATTTAATAAAAAAATAATAATTAAAGTTTTAAATAGCTCTATGTATAAGTTTAGAATGAAAAATGATTTGAGTAATTTATATATAGAGTGATAGTGAAATTAAAGAACTTTACTGTAAAGTTAAGATTTATATGCAACGCCATAAGCAACAACAACAAGAAGAACTTTTTTTTTCAACTTACAACAACAATAAAAATACTAATTATGTTACCATATAAAGGAATTTATATTTATTGTTCCCTCAATAAATGGTAGAATTGGAAGCATGATGAAATGCTGCCAATACTAAATAGTTAGCACAAGCCTTTTTTTTTGAATTGTTTCTTGTTTCTTTATTTTTCAATTATGTTTACTTATTTTACTTTACTTTTAATGCAAAATTATAAACTCCATCATTCATATCATAATTCAATTTTTGACCTCTTTTTTTTAAAATATATTAAAAAAAACAAAAAAAATCCAAAAGAATATTTTTAATGCATTCATGCCATTTTCATGATTCTAACGTCTTTTCAAAAAATTCTTAAATTCTTAAATATGCTTTCAATGTGTTTAACTATTAACACGTCAATTCTAAAATTCTTGATTATTTTTCTCATCGAATTGATGTTGACATTTTATTTTTTCAAAATAATGACTATAAAAAAAAGAGTAAAATGAAAAAAACAACCAAAAGCATAAATGAGGAAAATGAGAGACCGAAGTGAAACCAAGTTGCTTGGTCCCCAAGCAATTGAAAGGAAAAGACAAAATATATGGCCCATAAATACTGAAAAATCATGGCAAAAAAAGAGGGAGACTCACACTCCCCATAAAAAAAAAAAAAAAAAACCATAACCCTTTATTCCTAACTTAGTCACCACTTACAAAAAAATAAATGGCTATCCTCTCTCCTTAACACCTAGCCTACCCACACAAAGAAAAGAACTTGACTTTTCATCACAAAACATAACAACCTTTCACCATCCTAAAAAACACAAGAGACTCTTGAAATTATAGTGGCCCTTTATCTTCTTGCAAGTGACAATCATCGATAACCACCTCTCACCCCCACTAATCATCATTTTTCCTTCCACCATGATTGTTCCCTCTCCAATCAACCAATAATTAAAATACTCACACACACATACAAAAATCATATAAGACCAACTGCTTTCAAATACAAAACCAAGGGCCTCTCTCTCTTATTTTTAAGCTAGCCTCTCCACCCAACCACCAATCTTTCACAATCCATACGAGTCCAACACCTATTTTTAATGATTTCGATGAAATCTCCTACGATTAGGGATTAATGTCATAATTTTATATATATTCCAACTTTGATGAAATCTTCTTTATTAGTGACTAAAGTCACTATTTTTTATAAAAATTTCAACTATGATGGAATCTCCTACAAAGTAGGGGTTAAAATCATGATTTCATACAAACTTTATTTTGATAAAATCTCCTAACAAGTAGGGATTAATGTTATGATTTTATAAAAATTTCAATTTTGATGAAATCTCCTATAAAATAGAGATTAACATCAAGATTTTAATAAAATTATAATTTTAAGAAAATCTCCTACAAAATAGGGATCAATATCATGTTTTTTATACAAAATTTCAACTTTGATAGAATCTCCTACAAAGTAGGGGTTAAAATCATGATTTCATACAAACTTTACTTTGATAAAATCTCCTAACAAGTAGGGATTAATGTTATGATTTTATAAAAATTTCAATTTTGATGAAATCTCCTATAAAATAGGGATTAACATCAAGATTTTAATAAAATTCTAATTTTAAGAAAATCTCCTACAAAATAGGGATAAATATCATGTTTTTTATACAAAATTTTTAACCTAACAAAGTCTCCTATCCATAGGGATTAATGTTTTTTTTTTGTTAGATTTAAAAACTTGATGAAATTTCTTGTTCATATAAATTATCATTTTTTTGTTTGAATAAATTATTGATGAAATCTCTAATTTTAGGGATTAGCATTATTTTTCGTCGAATATCCTATTTTAAAGATTGACATCAAGTTTTAAGTAAATTGCAAATAAGCTTAGAATTTTATAACATAGAATTACTTTGGAAAACACAAGAAAAGATAATTGTTCATATGAAAGGATGCGGTAAGGATAGTGTCTATCCTTCCTTAAGCATAACTAGAATGATGACTCTATTGGGGATTAGGGTTGAGCCAATTGTTTATGTTTATCTCCTTTCGATTGATATTTATTCTTGAGCAATTATTTTATTCACATTGTTTATATTTAATTCATGCAATTTAATTTATTGCATTTATATTACATGCTGGATTGCATATGCATACATGATTATTTATCTAAGTTTTTACACACCTTATTATGAACCACAAAAGCTCTTAACTTGAGCTTGTCCTTTCTATGATTAGAAAGAGAGATTCAGGTGGTAAATGTGACTCGTGTCTGCTAATGCTCAGTTGAACTCTTACCCAGATTGAAGACCACCCTATGTACATGGTATTGTGGAGTCTCTCCTAAACTTGAATGTATAAGGTTAAGAGACCAGGTTACCCACTAGTAGTTCGGGCAATCTAGGAGCTTGAAAAATCTCTAGGAATAGACAAGCTGAGCTTAAATCCTTGTGAGTTAGATCCTATCTAATAGGAAAAACACTTTTAGGACACAAATAAATAACAAGTATGTATAAAATCTAGTATTTTGCATCTTTTTTCATTTTTTTTTCATTTTTGCATATTCAGTCCATAAAAGTTCAAATATAGGTCCCTTTAAAACCAATTCCTTATAATCCATAACACTTAACTCTGAAAAGAGACTTATAGAGAATAAAGAGAGAGCATAGTTGGAAACCCACCATTAAAGAGAGATGGACAATATCAAGGGATAGTTTGTTAGGCTCACTAGTATGCTTGAATAAAACCTACAATCCAAATAATTATGAAAGGGACCATTGACATAGCCTATAATTACTGTCTAACCTACACCTATACAAGCAGCTTCCTTCACCTTTGTCCCACAGAATTTAAGGGTAAATGGCACATAAATTGAATCTCATATTTGGTTGTTGATAAAAAAAAATGGTGTTGCTAATGAAGCTAACCCAAGAAAGATTGTTGCATTGTTAACCCTAGTGTCATTGAACATTGCTATTTTTTTACTTTTCTAAAAAATATCAAAATCATGTGTTCTCCTTGAGTTTTGGGATCACATCACATCTTTTTAATAAAATATATCTTTTCTTTATCTCTCTATTATTTTGAAATCAAAAAATATTTTTATAAAAGTAATACTTGGCATTTTATTATTGTCCATGATTGGATAAATATAATGGTAAAAATGATCGAACCCCAAGGCCTGTCTTGCAAGGTGTTAGAGGAGAAATCCTAACCCTTTTAAGACTTATAAAATTAACTTTCACAACTCTCTATGATCCCATGAAACTGTTTAAAATATTGTGACCAAATTGGTCTTGTGAAAACCCTTGGCCAAGACAATCCTGAAAAATCAAACTTGCTTTTTGATTTCGAAAATAACTCGATACAGGCTAAAATAATATTTTGTTATCTTGTTCATGGGTTGAAAAACGAATTAATCAAGCAATTCCCACTTTGAGGTGACTAACAAACTTGAACAAAAAAAACATAAAATTGGAAAATCTATAGTTACTACAAATCATGTCTCTTGAGCTATGTTTTAACTATATTTAGAATGGTATGTAGCGGATTCAATAGTCATAAACTCACGAAACACAATTCTTTATAAGTCTGAGCCATTATATTAAACGAGGTCCAAATTTATCAAACTTAAATCACTTATTCTTGAAGTGATGGAATGCCATCTTTGTTTATCTATTTCACATTCAAAAATTGAATATACCCTTTGTGGTTCTTATTTGAACCTGAATGTATTTTTCGTCATGAAAAATTAACTAAAATCATACCCTATACTAGGAGTAGATAAAAATTTCAAAGATTAAGAGTTGATGAAAAGCCATGAGAAAACTAAAAAGAAAAAGAGCTCGAAAAACTTAAATGCTAGGGGGTATGCTCAAATTAAAAAAAGAAGACAAAGTCAAAGTCAAAGTAAAATGAAGATGTCCCACCAAAGCAATCATAAAGGGCAAATCAAAAAAGAAAATATGACAAAAGAAAAAAAGAAAAAAATATTGAAAGATATAATGAGTCAAACATATGGCAATGTCCTAGGTCTTTAGAACCTTGAAATACTCATTGACCCTATGAATCCCTTACTTTTATAGCAAAAAACATTAGTTTGCATTACTTGCCTTTAAAAGTCATTTCTAATTAAGCAAACAAGTAACTTGGACAAATAAATAGTGCTATAAAAAGGCAAAAGACTTTTTCACAAGAGTCATGAAATAACAAATAAACTACACGTTATTATTCATGCTAAAAAAATTAATACTCAAAAAAAGACAATTTTTTTTGTTAGATCTCGAGCTTTCACTCAAACCTCTTGAATTTGAAACATCTAAAACAAAGGATCACTCCATCATGTACCTTCACCAATTTCAATCTTATCAACATAATAAAGCAAATTATCCTTTACCTAAAGAATAAAAAATTCCAAGGGAGTTGCAAGAAATTTAAAATAAAATTGTTTTAAGCTTAAATCGGAATAACTTCTAATGTCAAAATACAACAAAGTCAAGATTTTAAAAAATTCATTTGAGCTATTAATAGCCCAATTTTGAGCTAACATTACTTTCTTAGCCTATACCTCATCAATCATTAATAAAATACTAGTAAAATTGCATCATAGTGTTGAAAGATATACCTTGGGTCTCAACTAAAGAAATACTTTTCAATTTACATCTTAGTGATTTTATACCAATTGTGAGACATATAAAGATACAATCCGTCAAATTTATAAAGTGGTTTTAAAAAAATGATTTCTTGAAAAATTTTCAATGACTGATTTTGCAAAGTTCTTGATAAAAAAATGATGATGCATGCTTTTTTTTTTCTTCATAATTTATAGAAGGATGAGCATATCTAGGTTAGATGAGGGTCGTTCAGCTTAAAGAATCTTATGGTAATATAATAGTCATATTATGTTACCGTACGAGTGCTTTTTGATGATTGCCAAAAGGACCATACAACTAGAGCAATAAAAGGAAATTTAGTTTGAAACAGTCTATGGTAGTAGGTGATATGAAGAACTCTTTTAGAAATTATGAGTAACGGGGCATCGGCTTTCCAGATGATGAGTGGGTATTGGTGCAGCAATACCACACTTGGGGGTATAATTAGGCTGGGGGAAAAGTCAGGATTTATAAAAAGCAGTTGGTCCTTTCTGAATGGTCAATATAACCAAAAAAATCTTGTAGAAAACAATAGGGCAGTGCTCACTATTAAAAAAAGCCCAAGTTGTGCACTTACATTCGAGCAGGAGATTTGCACATGGAAAATTTAAGTGAGCTAGTGAATCAAGCAACCAAAAAAGATTGAATCAAGAAATAGTAAGCCTTGCCATAATTAAAAAAAATGAATCATTAAAGAGAAGAGGGGCCTATATTTCAAATCAGTAAGGATGCATACATATCATCTAATCCTAAAATATTACACAATGTTTTTTTAATTAATTTACAAGAAAAATAATCAATGGAGTTCAACAAAGCTATGATAAACCAAAATAAAATAAAATAAAAAGTTATCATTGAGACCAAGGTTGTCAATTCCATTTCGGTAGGTGTTTCATTTTATCAATTGGAATGAAATGTTTCGAGATTATATATATAATTCAACAAACATAATTCAAATTCAAGATAAATTAATTATAAATTATGCAATACAAACACAATGTCAAACAAATATAATTTTAAAATTTAAAATATTCCTAAATAGTCAAGATTAAATAAAACTTTAACTTAAAGTAATTCAACTTAAAAAAAATACCAAAATATTATGAAAGTAAAATGTTTTAACACAAAAGAAACATAAATCAAACCCGAAATTTTCCCTTGTAAAAGATAAAGGGAAGCCACACAAGCCATTCATGTCAAAACACAATAGCAATTAATTCTTGAACGAAGGTAGAAGGAGTTGGAATCTTTTTGGTTAATACACGAACACCACCCAATTATTATGTTTTTTAACCCTTAATTAAACTATAAGTTTTGTTTGTCACCCCTTTAAATTCCCTTCAGTTTAGTCCTTCAATATCACGAGGAGATCATGCTTCTCTTAAGGATAAGAAGAAATAGTCCAGTGATTTTTATATTATAATCGTATTGCAAAATATATTTTTATTGTGATATTAGTGAAGAATAATTTTTTGATCTCTTAACATTTTATAAAAAAAAGATGTGCAACTCATGTTTTATTCAACCAAAGAAATGGAAGGAATGTAATAGATATTGGTGTCAATGAAGGTTTGTTAAGAGAGGGGAGTTCAATGAAGATGAATTTGCCCTTTGACCATGCCAAAAAAATAGATTAAGGTCCATAAATTTATTATTATTATTATTTTGTTTGATTTTTTTTAGATTGATTAAAGATTGTTTTGTAGTTGAAAATGGAGTTATTAATATTTATATGGTATTTTTAGGATTTGTTTTGGTTAAAATAAGTTGAAGTTTGGGTTTGATTCAATGGCTTTCCAAGCTCGAAACGAAACATGTGAAATGAAACTGGAACATTCTAGCCAAAATTTATCTGGAAAATCCGAAACAGACCGAGATTTAAAATGAGATGAAAATTGTTTTGGTTTTTCAATTGGTATGAAATGTTTCAGCCATTCCGGACGAAACGGAATAGAATTGACAACCTTGCTTGAGACATGATACCAAGAAAATATTTAACCTTGTTACTAGGAAGAAGAATAACCTTGTCATAAGGACTTCTTGGTTTTAACCCTGAAATCAGGAAGAAGAACCCTGACATAAGGAATTATAAGTTTTAACCTTCAAATTAGGAAATCCAATCCTATCATTTGGAAAGGATTTTAGTCTTTTCATAAGAAAGTATCTATTTTTAACCCTACCATCAGAAAGTACCAGTTTTCAACCTTACAATTAGGAAAAAACAATTCAACCCTGCAATTAGAAAAAAAGAATTTAACCCTATAATCAGGAAGATGAGTGCAACCCTCTCATTGGAAAATGCCAATTTTAAACCCCTGTAATTAGGAAAAAGACATCATGAAGTGCTAGTTTTAAGCCCTATAATCAAGAAGAAGAAGAACCATGTCATCAAGAATTTTCAATTATAGCCCTATAATCAGGAAATCCAATCATACCACTAAAAAAGTAGTTTTAACCCTATAGTAAGGAAATATCCAATTTTAACCCTTCCATCAGGACCTACCAACTTTTAACCTTGCAATCAGGAAAAAAAAATTCAATCATGCAATCAGAAAAAAATAAAATCAACCTTATCAAAAGGAAGTATCAATTTCAACCCTATAATTATGAAAAAGAGATTCAACCCTGCAATAAGAAATATGAGTTTAACCCTGTAATCAGGAAAAATAAATTCAACCTTGCAACTAGGAAGATGAGTTTACCCTGCCATCAGGAAATATTCATTTTTAAACCTGCCATCAGAAAGTTCCAGCTTTAAGCTTTACAATCAGGAAACTTAACACTACAATCATAAAAGAACTCCAAACCCTACTATCAAAGAATTTTAGACTCAACCATGCAATCAAGACATAGCCGACCAAATCCTATAGCAGGTAAGTCATTTACAATCCACTAAGGAAAGTCATCTTTCTAAATGGTCAAAATACTTTTAAAATATCTTTGAATTTTTCAAACAGGCAGGTCGCCTGGAATAATGAGACCATTTTAAAAAATCGTTGGTTTTTTTACAAAACAAGTAGGTCACTTAGAGAATGAGACCATTTTAATTAATTTTTTTTTTTAGTTTTTCACAAAAAAATAGGTAGGTCACCTAAAGAATGAGACCATTTTTTTAAAAATCTTTTGAGTTTTTCATAAGAAACAAGAAGGTCACTTGAGGATTGAGACTATTTTTAAAAATGTTTAGACTTTTCACAAAAAGAGGGTAGGTCACCGAAAGAATGAGATCATTTTTGAAAAATATTTTATTGTTTCACACAAAACAGGTAGGTCATCTAAAGAATGAGAGTTTTAAGAGTTTTTTGATTTTTTCATAAAACAGGTAGGTCTCCTGGAGAATGGAATCATTTTGAAAAATCTTTATGTTTTTCATAAAAAAAAATAGGTGGGCTAGCTGAAGAATGAGATCATTTTTTAAAAACCTTTGAATAAAAACTAGTTCACCTAAAGAATGAGACTATTTTTTATTTTTTCATAAAAAAAAGTAGGTCACCTAAAAAATAAGATCGTTTCAAAAAAAATCATTGCATTTTTCACAAAAAGATAGGTCACTTGGACAAATGAGATCATTTTGAAACTTTTATATATTTTTCATAAACATGTAGGTTGCCTCTCCAAATAACGTAATTTTAAAATATCAGTTTGAAAAATTTTATTTTTGTAAAAAACTTTTTAACCCATTTCGAAGCATCCTTATCCTTTTCTTTATAAGCTTACTATACAACGCCTTCTATAAGACTTTGTACTATGAGCATAAAGACGTGGGAAACTGTCATAACCCAATTTTGACTACCGTTTCAAAATGTTTTTTTTAAAAAAAGAGAAAAGAAACAAAAAAATCAAACGAAATATATTTTTGATGTATTCACACAATTTTCATGATTTTCGACATCTTTTCAAAAAATTCCAAAATTAAAAATATGCTTTCGATTCATTGAGTTATTAATGCGTCCGTTCTAAAGTGCTCCATTAATGTTTCTTATCAAATTAATGTTGACATTATTTTCTTTTCAAAAAATCAAAGTACAAAAAAAATAAAAAAAATAGGAGTAAATGGACCAAAAGCACAAAGGAGAAAAATAAGAGACCAAAGTGAAACTAAGTTGCTTAGGGACCAAGCAATTAAAAGGAAAGGACAAAATATTTGGCCTATAAATACCGAAATATCTTGGCTAAAAGGGAGAGATCCACTAAAAACAGAATACCAAAAAATAAACATGGGAGACCCACTCTCTCCCACATAAAAAAAAAACTTAATCCTTTATTCCTAACCTAGCCACAACTTACAAAAACAAATTGTCATCCTCTTTCTCTAACAACCAGCCTATCCACACAAAGAAAAAAACCTGACTTTTCATCAAAAACACAAAAACCCTTCACCTTCATAAAAAACATAAGAGAATCTTGAAATTCTAGTGCCCTTTCATCTCTCTCATAACTGACAATCATCAATGACCACCTCTCACCACCATTGACCATTGCTTCACCTTCCACCATGATTGCTCCCTTTCCCATCAGATCATGGTTAACACACACTCAAATCTTGTTATGACGACCAACAACCTTTAAATTCAAAATCAATGACCTATCTCTCTTGTTTTCGAAGCGGTTTCTCAACCCAACCACTAACTTTCATCAACTGCACAACTGCCATTAACTAACAGATCAATTAGCCACTTGTAAAAAATAAATAGTAGAGAGAGGATCGCGAGAGAGAAGACGAAAAAAATGAAAGAAGGTTAAACTTCAACGGAGCAAATCTACCTTCTTAGAGAACATGAAAGTACATTGCCAACACATATATGAAGAGGATGAAGAAGGCTACTTGATCAAATAGGTTGCACATTGCTCAAGTCACCGAAGAGTCTCCTCCACGCACAACCTTCATGGCTGCGAGTAGCTTCCATGTGCCCCCTTTCTCTCTTATTTCTTGCGGCTTCTCCAACCTATTTTTGGCTCCTTTGAGGTTGATTCCAATCTTAAATAATTTAATTTATTAAAGTTTTTGGGCAATTTGTTAGATATTTGATTTATTATGCATTTTGTTTGTAGGTGTTTATGTGCAAATGATTTGTCAAATATTTGATTTGATTGCATATTTTGTGTGCATAATTAAATTTGCGTAAATGCAATTTGGGTTTAATTTATTTTAGGGGCGGTATGATTGCTGATTCATGAGCAAATATAAATATGTGGTAGTGATAATTTTACGAGGATAATTTTTTTATGGAAATCATTTTTTCTGGTGCTGATATTTAATTTTTGTGTTGTGATAATTTATCTTCTTTCATGGTGAGCGGACTCAAGTTGGGTCAACATTACCCCGCATAGACCCAAATAGTGTGAGTGGCACCCCACTAGTCATGTTAGTCAAAGTGGGTCAAAGCTCTTTTTCACCATCTATACAGGTCCAACACTTGTTTTTAATAATTTTGATGAAATCTTTTATGATTAGAGATTAACATCATGATTTTATAAATATCCCAACTTCGATCAAATCTCCATTATTAGGGATTAATGTCACCATTTTTTATAAAACTTTCAACTTCATGGAATCTCCTACAAAGTAGGGATTAATGTTATGATTTAATAAAAAAGCTCAATTTCAATGAAATCTCCTATAAAATAGAGATTAATGTCATGATTTTAATAAAATTCTTATTTTAAGAAAATATCCTACAAAATAGGGATTAATGTCTTTATATAATATATATATATATATATACAAAATTTCTAACTTAACAAAATCTCCTATTCATAGGGATTAATGTTAAAAAAATATTTGTTAAAATTTAAAAATTGATTAAATTTCCTATTCATAGGAATTAATATCTTAAATTTTTTTGTTCAAATAAATTATTTTTGAAATCTTCAATTTTAGAGATTACATTATTTTTCGACAAGTCTTCTATTTTTAGGGACCAACATCAAATTTTAAGTAAATTGCGAATAAGGTTGGAATTTTATAAATAGAGCTACTTATAAAAACACAAGTAACGGTAACCTTTCAAATGAAAAGATATGAAAAGGGTATTGGTGTTTTTCTCTAAGCATAACTAACACAATATCTCAATATCTAAAGATTAGTTATGGTTTTGAATAACCATAATATTAGATAATAACTTATCTTTCTATTTTTACCTTATTTTTCAAACATAAAATAGAAAAAAAAAACCTTTAATTTTTATGGGTACGTTGCAATGTCTAGTGTCGGGTGCAACAATTCCCTATGGCATGACACACCAATCTCATTACACTATAACACACCAAATTTCTATGAAGCACGTTGCAAACATTAAGTAAGCATAGCATTTCGTTTTCGTTTTCTTATTTCCCTTTGAATTTGAATTGGAACTATTAAGTTTAATCTCATGAATAATTAATTAAGGGAAAACAACAATTTTTTTCTTGGAAAAAGAAATAAATCAACATATATTACAATTTTACCAAATTATTAAAAATATATATAGTATATTTGCTTGTCACACCATATCACTGTTGTGGTCACCTGCAGCCTTCCATAGTAATAGAAATTCCCCAAAGTTGGCATCTGAATGAATGAATATACATTTGGGCGTATATGAATTTACTATATATTGCTCAATGTCTCCATCTTTGATCTTTAAAGGAAAGACAGAGACCAGAGAGAGAGAGAGAGAGAGAGAAGAAATAATTAACAAAATAAGGTACTTAACTTGGGAATTAAGTGATAGCAATAATTAATAAAATAAGGTACTTCACAGGGAAATTCATTAGTAATATGCAGATTTAGAATACTGTTCCTTCTTCAATAGATGGAACAATAACTGCTGTATGCAAATATTTTAGGAGAGAAACATGTGAAAGGAGGTAGATATATTTATGAAATGAAACCTCAGCAAGCATTACTTGCAGAAGAACCTGAACAAGTAACATTTAGGTTTTCCAATAAAAGTTCGCTTTACCTATCTTATGCATATTTCAGGAAACAAATGCATGCACTATATCAAATGAATACCATACAAAATACCTAAACATTCCCTAGACATACCCATGTCTAGGCATCCCAGCTAGAGGGAAGATGGGGGTTTGCAACAAATTGACTACTTGAAAATGGTGATAATGATGATGATGAGGAGGAGGAGGAGTATGCTGACAGTGATGACATGATTGCATCGATAGACTCCAATTGACCGGTTCCCACTTCATGTACTGGATACGGCCCAGATGGGAGACTTGAAAGTCTAGCAAGTGGGTCGTGAACTGTGTTCTGAGATTCAGATGAAGGTGGCATGCGGCAAACATTTTCTTCAATGATCTCAAAAAGTTTTGGCATCATAGACACCATCATAGATTGATTGTCATAAGACATTGTTGCATTAATCGTACTCTGATCATGAGTAACAACTTTCTCTCCAATATAATGCACTGGAATTGCCCCATTGCTCAAACTTTGATGATGATCTTCTTGGTTTTGATCGAGGTGTTGAGGTAGATAAGGCAATGACCACCCTGGGTCAAATGAAGATGAATTATCATTTAGAGGGTGTGGGATTAAGGGAGTTGCAGGTGACAAATGAGGCAAATCAACATTGTAATTATTGGGTTGGTTGAGTTTGAAATCTCCATGGCCAAAACTTTGTAGAATTGAGGTTGGTGAGGGGAGGTAGAGCTGGTGATGATCATGATGATGAGCAGTCAGGATGAGATTAGGGTTTGCATTCAGAGAGAGGAAAGCTTCCTCAGGAACGCTCGAATTGTGGACAATATAATCAGTGAAGGCGGCTAAAGCAGGAACTTGATCATGAGAAATGAGCTTCTTCTTGATACTTGAATTCCAAAAGTTCTTCACCTCATTATCTGTTCTTCCTGGTAGGTGCTTAGCTATCTGTGCCCATCTGTCCAGTAGGAAATAACGAGTTTATAATTGCATGAATAAATGTGAACGACAGGAAAGATATATGATTTTTATACCAGTGGGTAATATACCTGTTGCCTAGAATACTATGGAGTTCGATGATAAGTGCTGCTTCTTGAGGAGAGAAGCTTCCACGTTTTAGGTCAGGTCTTAGATAATTTATCCATCTTAGTCTGCAGCTCTTTCCACATCTCTGCAGACCTGCACCCAAGAATAAGGCAAAGAAAACAACGAATTGAAGAAGAAGAAGAAGAAGAAGAGAATCAAATTAATACAGTTCTAGAATTAATCCAAACACCCAGCTCATGCACCCAAAAAAAACCTCTGCAACGTCTATACTTTAAAGAGAAATCGAAGCATATATAGAAGCTAGGAAATGCAAACATGATCATGAAATAGAAAACAAGACACGGACACCAATTAATGTTATTCAAGAAACAATCTTTTGTGGATGACCAGTATGCTGTGTGCGTGTGTGTGAGAAAGACACGGAAAGATACTATTAATTAAATAAAAACCTGCAAGTTTAGGAACTGAGCTCCAGCAACCATGACCATATGTCGAAATGTAGTTGGCGAGCTTCTCATCTTCCTCAGGCGACCATAGACCTCTCTTAACTTTCTGTTTATTACAGCATGAGTGATGTCCCATCTCTCTATCTCTCTCACACACACTCACTCTAAAAGCAGTATTGCAGCCAATGACAGACCGAAATAAGTCTTGTGTAATGTTTATTTAAAAGCGAAAAGCTAGAGGCAGAGAGAGGAAGGGTTGTTTAGAAAGGAAATGGAGAGGAAAAATGCATGGAGAAATCATAAAAACTGAGAGATAGTGATGAAGAGAGATATCAGAGTGTGAGTTCACTGACTGAGTGGTCTGTGGAAGAATTTAATGTGGAGAGCGGTACCATGGTGGCCCAGTTAGGGTTTGTGGGCAAAAGGCTAAAAGCTGCTGCATCCTCTTGTAAGAGCTGTATGGCTTATAATGGGAGGATCATTCAGGGATGGGCTCTTTCCCCCCACGCGTGTCACACATGCGACGTGGGTGGGTCCCGTTTCCTTGACAGGTCCCACTTTGGATTTATCGACCAGTCAGATAAGATCAATGTTTCAGTATCTGTGGACCTTCCATGCTTGCATGAAATCAATTGACGCCATTATGATTAGAGAGAATCATCTCGCTATTGTGATTGCTTCAAACTACAAAATTCCTTGGTTGTCTCTCTTGCTTACCATTGGATTAGTGAATTAAGATGGAATACACTAATGTTGTTCAAGATTTTTTTAAAAAGATATTTGGTACAACGTTTCGACTAGAATTTTCAAAAGTTTTAAATTTTATTTTAATATTTTTAGATTGTTTTAATATATAAAGTTGTCAAAAATAAATTTTAAAAATAAAAACTATTTTATTTTAATTTATTTTCAAGAAAAAAAACATTTTAAATAATAACTATTACTATTTTAAATAAAAACATAATTGAATAGGTATAACACTCCTTGCAAGAAGAAATGTTTCTATTAGATTTTCTCTTCAATAAGTGCAACCTTAAAAGGTAAAACTCTTTTACCGGAGGTTTGCACTCTTCTCAACTACTAGCTAGCTAGCTAAGCTTAGGTGACAAATTTAATGAACATTTGACTTAGTAGTAACTAAACCATCAAATCAATCCTACCTATACACATGCAGAACAGGAGGTCATAAGCGTGGAATTGAAGTAATCTCCTGTTAGCTAATACTAGATTGCTCGACACTTAATTAATTATAAATCTTTCTCTTCTTCTTCTTCACCTTAACTCAAGACTTTAATTTATTATTTTCTTCTTCAACTTCTTTCAAGGGTTTCCTTGTTTAAAAAAAATATTTATTCTTTAATTTTATAGGTTCCAAAACAAAATTTATTAAATTTTTTATCAAAGAACCATCTCAACCTAAAAACTTAAATTATTAGGTGAGGTTTCGGGATATGATTTATATTATTCTCTAACGCACCCCCTCAAGTGAAAGTTCTTTAGGCTTGAAACTTGCACACGCTCATATTTTCTTTGTGCTTAATTTTTATTAAATAAATGGGGATGGTGAGATTCGAACTCGAGATCACTTGGTCATCAAGACTCTGATACCATGTCAAAGAATCATTTCAACCTAAAAGCTTAAGCTATTAGGTGAGGTTCCAAAATATAATTTATATTATTCTCTAATATTTTTTAAATGCATCAAACCAATTTAAGATATATATTTTTAAGATCATCCAGAAAACAACTTAAAATAAATTATATCAAAAATATCTTATCATAAAAAAAAATCCAATACATAATTCTACCCTGGATTTAACTTTGATATCATTTCTACACACAAGCTTGTTCCATGATTGTATATTTGATTTTTTTTTTTGTTGAAGTACGACTTAAATTCTAATATTTAGATTTTTCATAATTATAATGTAACTAGGAATGATTATGTACTACATTTGTCTTTTGAGTCTCCCAATAACCCAAAAAGTAAACTTCATTATTATTGCTTATCTCACTCGGTAAAAAACTTTTTTTTGTTCTCTTTTAACTTTTATATACATTTTTCTCCGTATAGTTTGTTTTTTTTTTAAGATTGGATGCATAAGTCACTTCCTTGCATAGAAAAGGTGTCAATACACACAAGCAATTATTGAAACCAAACTTTTTCTGCGAGCTAGAATTTTGCGCAAGTTGATTTGAATTGAAGTTAGATTAAACATACATAAAAATTTTATTTATAAATTAAGAAACACACACATAAACACAAGGAATCCCATTGGGACAAAAGAAATTCCGACATGACATGACTATTGATTCTCATCATTATTTATTTGACTTGGTCGATAGAATAATGTTGTTGTTTATGTACCAAAAGTTTTCATGATTAAACAAAGAATGCATAACTATTTTGAGAAATGATATCAGGCCCGCATGTTCTTCCTAAATCCAGCAACTATGTATCCATGGCACATAAATAATATCCATACTTTCGTTTTCAATTAAAAGCTTGTAAAAAACAAACAAAACCAATGCCAAATACACTTCATAGCATACATACTATATGATCGTGTAAAGTTTCCAAAATCATTATTTATGTTACTGTTTAGACTATATATCTTCATTTAACATAGGAAACCTTAAGGCTTCTTTCATTGACCCAGTTACCACAAATGTGTGGCAATTTATTTCTTTTTCGCTCTTTTTATATGCTCAAATTAAATTGATTAATTTGTCTAAGTAGGGTATATGCTCCTCTCCTTCATCACCGGGACTAAACTTTAGGTCAGAGTATGGGCGGAACTACATGCAGAATATGCCCCTTCAAAGGTTTTTTTTTTTTTAAAAAAATAAAATTCTTAAAGATGCTTCTTGTTTATAAAATATTTTATTTGATCCTTTTTAATTTTTTAACTTGCACATATATCCTGCTCTTTATAAATAGGAAACAAATGAGTTTAGGCATGCTATTTACTTTCAAGTAAAGATTTGATTGAGTAGTGCTTTCAACTATTATAACCCATTTTTTGATTTTTTTTAAATAAAAATAAAAAATATCAGAACAATTAAAAAATATTAGGGATAAACAAGAAATAAAAGGGACCAAAATGTTGGACGATCAAATATTATAATAGAAGATCATGCAAATGAGAAGAAAAATAGTGCTTCAAACAAGATTGGAAAAAAAAAATATAGAGAGAGATCCTCATTCAACAAAAAAATAATGTAAAAATCATCATGTTTTGATTTTTTCTACTCTAATAGGAACCTAACCACATATATAAATAGGGGATAGATTAGCCAACCCTACCCTAATAAAACATATTAGACATTGAAAAATCATATAGGAGAAAAACCCTAAAAAATAAACAGGCATAAACTAAAACAAAAAAACAAAACCCACCCATCCTTTAAAAAGAAAAAACCTAGTTACCAGCCGCCACCAGAAAGTCATTAGGTCATTCTCATCGTGAATCACCCAACACCATTACAAACTATCCATTAGTCAATCATCTCTCAACTCTTAACCACAATAACCTTGATCCCTTCTTGCTTTAGTAGCCAATCGCAAATAAGCACTAGCAACAACAATCGTAACAACTTTATCCACGCTAATTTACTCATAACAATCACTGTCTTTTAAAATTTTAGTAGCAACCATCACCGATCCATAAAGACCAACCAAGCCTATAACCATCACCAAATTGAACCGGTAGGAGCATCATGCTTCCCTTCATCTTCTTTTCTTTGTCTGATTGAATCAAGTTAGAGATTACAACAAATTTCCATTCCAAGAATCGATTTATTTGTTGTTTGTTTTAAAGGAATAGTGTCAACATGTGGAGTACACATGCCGCCATTACCTAGCTCATCCCACATACCAGTGCATGACAGCCACATGCCACCCCCTTTACGGACTATTTCTAGTAGTCTCTAGTTGATTTAGTAGCTTTCATAGGTCATTCTTGAACCCCAACACATTGATTTATCTACTTTGAATGATTTGTAATGTGTTATTAATTTTTATATGAATGGTGACAGAACGTTTAAAATGTTGGGGTCTGTAGCGTTGCATGGCAAGCTCGGGGGTATGAAACCATTGAGGACTTACTTTTTGGGGTGGAAAAAAGTTAGGAATCAATACTCGTGTATGAGTTAAGAGGAAGGGAATAAAATGACTTATCTAAGATATAACAATTTGATCATGGTATGATGAATATGTATTTGTTTATTTGTTTGGTGTGAATAATTCACTTTTATTTTCTTGTTTTTTTATTATTTAAGCACTGTTTGTTTTTGCAGTGCAAAAACATTTTTGCAAAAAAAATGATTTTTTTTAGATTGTTTTAATGTGTTGATGTCAAAAATAAATTTTAAAAAATAAAAAATAAATCATTATTTAATGCATTTCCAAGCAAAAAAAATATTTTAAAAAGCAATTACTACCACAATGCCAAAGTGGCTCTTAGTCTGATTTGTATATCCCTCGTAACTTAAAATCAACATAGAAATTGTAAGTCCTAATTAGATTTTTTCTTGGATATCACAATAATGGTAAACGGATTCTTGTATGTAAATATTGATGTTAGTGTATATATTTTTTTATTCTTGATTTTTTTGATGATTTGTATTTTTCTTATAATTCAAAATCAACTAAAAAATTATAAATCTCAATTAGGTCTTTCTTGGATGTTGCATTAAAGGTAAGGAAATTTATATCCATTATTGGTGTGCATGCATTTGTTTTCTTGTTTATGGCCTGTTTATGATATGGTTAAATTTTGGTTGGATCAACATGATCCTACGTAGACTCTTCGAGTATTAGTGGTGACCAAAAGAGGCATGTCAACGCATAATTTTTCATCTATCATCCTTTCATATCCAATATCCATACTTTAAAAGTGACGATTAAGCATTGTTGTTGGGTCTAGATCCTAAATCATTATTTTAAGTTTTAGTAGTTTTTTACCTTTAATAATAAAAGCACATATATTAGTTTAAGAAAATTCTTAGCATATAAGTGCAATAGATACATTTTTATCATTAAAAACAAACATAAAGAAACTTAAGAATGATGTTTTAGGATGATTTTAATCTTTCCTTTATCATAATTAGTTCCTTACCTAGAACTTTCAAAAACCAGTTATGGTTTTTAGTTACCATTAAATCAATTGACAACTATTTTTTAATTTATTTTTATATAATCAACTCGCTAAGATGTCCCCTACGATAAAAGGGCGATTCCACTAGGAATCCTTGTATAGGGCTAAGCTTTGTTTATTTTTTTTTTCAATGATAAGCTATTTAGTGTACTTTGATACATGTTCTAAATGTTTTTGTTATGCTTTGCCTACTTCCTGAAAGCTCCCCTTCCTTTCTTGGTACTACCACCTTACCAATAAGCAAGGTTTACACATACTATAGATCATAATAGAGAAAATATTGTGAATTAAAAGCCATAGAAAAAGTCAAAGGGTGGAAAATTCTCACTAATTGAAGAGCGTTTAAGCAAAATTGAGGGCATAGATCCATATAATTTTATGAAGGCATCTAAAATGTGCTTGGCACTAATCATCCCACTTAAGGATTTATTATAGCAAGATGATGGAAGTAATCAAGGATGACAAGCTTTTTTTCTATTTCTTACATGAAAGCCTGAATGGTGTAATCTTGATTTGTTATATAAGCCTAAATGGAAATAAGATTAAGAAGTGGGCATATCTAGTTGAAATATTCATGCATGAGTATAAGTTTAACATGGAAATGACCTCAAACGGTTTTGACCTACAAAGTGTGAAGAATGAAAAAATGAGTCAGCCAAAGAATACGTTATAAAGTGGTGTGAAATGGTAGCACAAATTCTCCCTTCTTTATTAGAGAAAGAGTTCATCTTTATTTTTATTGGCACCTTCAATCTCCTTACTTTAAATACTTTATTCGTACAACTCATTTTATAGTTGTGATGACTGTAGCATAAAGGATTGAACAAGTTTTTAAATTAGGAAGGATCATAAATTCATCAGTGAGGCTTGGTGCTATACTAAATGATATATCATAAAATAGCCCTTAAATTAGAAATCTTAACTATGAAGACTTTAATTTTTTTTGCTTTAACATCTTGTCCAATCATCTCAATATTATCAAGTGTTATAGCATCAATAACTTCTAAAATGCTATTAGATCGATATACCTTTTATGCTCAACATTGTTTATAACATCTTTTGAATACATGACACATTACTCCAATTCCAACAACTCATATATAGCCACCATATCTAAGGTGGTATAATTCAAATACTAAATTTGAATATCATAATGAGGTTACATTTAATTAAAAATTATAAAAATTTCAAGTATCAAGTTTGAAAATTGGTAAGCAGGGGTTATGTTATGCTTATGAAGACTAGTGGTACATACCATATCATCATCAATTTTTTGTTGACATAATTATTTATTGATAAGGATAATGGAAGACATACCTAATAGTGATACCAAATCATAAATCTTTGAATGAAAAAGCTAACAAAAAGATAGAATGAGTGTTGTGTTGTCAACCCATTTTTATTACTAAAAATTATGAATGAGGTCATTAAAACCTTGATTATTGTTTTGAAATCAAGATATGTTTATTCAAAAGTAACACATAAAATTGATTCAAAATTGATCAAATTTCAAGACATCTCACACAAATACTAGGGGGATCCTTCTTTTTTAATCACAAATCTCATTTTCTACTCTCGATATACCTTAAAAGGTAGAGTCCAACCTATGTCTCTTTTTATAATCCTAAAGTGTCTTTTTCACCCTCAATAAATCTTAAAAGGGTAAAGTCTTGTTTCAAACCCTTTTTCTAAACTCTATAATACTTTTTTGCTCCTAACAAACCTTAAAACGAAAACTTTTACTCAAAAGAAGCCCAAAATGAAATCAAATGATTTGATGAAGTAAATGATGATGAATAATTTGCATTCAAGTCATGATCCTATCCCCCTTTTTTTTCCCTCTAATGTTAACTGTATGGTTTTCCTAATTAATGATAATTTTTAAATAAAGTTAAGATTTATTAATATGAATAGATTTGAATTTGATATCAAGGAGAGCCATATTTAATCTATCCTTCACAAAAAATATATAGCCATTGCCATCCTCTTTTGAGCCTAAAATATTTCTTAGGTAATAACCCAAACTAGATCACCCCCTCACACTGGAAGCGGGCTTTGAAACTTTTTAGATGATTAATGAAATTCTCCAAATAGAAAAAAAAATATAAAAGGGATGAAAAGTGTTAATACAAAAAAAAAAGGATAAAAAGCTTTTCAAGGCTTATCTAATAATGATGCACAATCTAAATTTGAAGATAATGGAACTTAGAGGTTTGAGATTGCAAGTCAGATCAATTACTGAGTTATCAAAATCAAGAAAGCAAGCCTAAAAGATCTCTACATATAAACACATGAACTTTTGAGCCTAATGCATGTCTCATTCTTTCAAAAAACATGAACTTCGGAGCCTTATTTATATCTTATTTTTTTCAAAAACATGAACTTTGAACCTGCAAATGCTTTTAAAAGCTATTTTTAATATTAAAAAAAATTTGATGTTAATATAAAAAATCTTTAACCAAAGTCATGACTCGTTTGTGTGCTATATATTATTATTTATAACATAAAATCATGGGTTCTTATTAATAAATAGGAAATCAATACAACATGATGAAGTCTCTTTCCTTTAAAAGTTCAAAATCTTTTTGGGAACTAAACTTTTCTTTTTAAAAATAACTCTTCATCAATTTAGGCTATTTGTTTTCAGCTAAAAAAAAGATATTTAATGACCTAAACTTTTAAATGTAATTTTCACCGATTCAAAAGTCATGAAAATGAAAATTAGGGTAATTGTTTTTACCCATATTATCATAAGGGCAATCTCCAGCTCACCATTCCTCAATTTTATCAAGTATGATATATATATATATATATATATATATATATATATATATATAAAGGAGTAATTTGTATAAAAAGAGAAAACTATACAAAGATACAAGAGGCATACCTCAAGAAGTACAAAGACTCGTTACCCATAGTTTATAGACCTCATGCAATAGGTACAAAACAAATCAAAGAAAAAATTAAATGGTCCAAGACCTAAACTACCTAAACAATAGTTAGGCATCGGGTCGACCAATTCCTATAAACTTTAAAATCAATCAACCTGTTATACAAGTTGAAACCTAGAAAAACAAAAAACCTAAAAACTGATTGACTAACTTCTGGAAGAGCCGAGAACCGATTGATTGATTCTACAAAAAAGCATAAATGCGAACTGGAGCTTGAAGGAAACCATGAGTAGTGGTACCTCATGATACTAGAATGCTCCATATGGACTTGAGGGCAGCTAAGATCAGATAATATAGCGCAAGCTAAATCAACCTAGATCAGATGAACTAAAAAACCTCCTTACTAACATCATGGTGAGGTTTTATATAACAATGTCCTCTCAGCCATGATTTACATCATCTGGTGTAAGAGGAATAACTAGTTATCTAATACCGCCTCCATTAATATTTTTCGTATTAGATAGTGCACAATTAATAAAATCCTAAACCCTAATAAAACCTATATAAAATATTGATGACAATATGTATTAATTAATTACGTAAACTTAAAAAATTTGCAAATATTGGTTTAAGTCAAACTTATTCAATCTATTTTAATAGTACTCTTAATTTATTATAAATTATTTATATAAATTAAAATTTATATACATTTACCGAAATGTTCAAACTCAACAATAAAATTGACAAAATATAAAATAGACCCATTAAATAAGTCATTATTTATTTCATAAAAAAACACCTAAGTCACAAATTCAAAATAAATTTCATCAATTTACAAACAAATATAATTTTATAAAATCTCAAACAAACTCTAACATGCACAAATCATACATTCATACAACAAATTTCTATGGGAAAAAGCTATTAAATCAAGTAAATAGTCAAACAAAATACATATACTACGAAACAATACAATAAAAATTAACATTTTAAAATTGAGTTCAAATAAAAAACGGCTTGTTTTGCTTACTTGAAGTGGAGAATCCTCAATAAAATTTGAATCAGAAAAGAGATGCTGACAAATTGAGTGTCGGGGTTGTCAGATTTGTAATGGAAAATTGATTTGTGATAAAATTAGGGGGGTGTACTATTTGTTGTAAAGAAAAAAGAAAGAAGAAGAAGAAATAGGGGAAAAAGGGAGGAGGGTCGCTCCTTAGGTCATATATTAAATATTACAAACGAATTTACCAATAAATTTCACCAACTGATTAATTCCATCGATAATTATGTTTGTAAAAATGACACATCTTCAAACTTTTTAGCTTTTTTTTTAATTTCTTCTTTTCCTACCTATCAATATTCTATATAGGTTTGATATAAGTAATGAATAATTTTTCATGGATTTATCGAGATTCACCCGAAGGGTTGCGTAGGATGGATTATTGTAATAGGGTTGAGGGTTTTATTACTTGCGCACTATCTAATCTAAAAAATATTAGAGGAGGCGATATTAGATGTCCATATAAGAGGCGTAAAAATAAAAAAGTTTCTCAATCCAAATATTATAACGATGCATTTTCAACATAAATGGTTCATGAAGAAATACTTATGTTGGTTTGTAAGACTATGTAAGAAAAGATGGCTGGGTCAACTTCTAGTTCTAGCAACGTGCATAGCGTTGTAGATGACAACAATAATCCTCATAGAAAAATGGTTATGGATGTAATAAGAATAAATCAGAGTTATGCCAGTAAATGTTCAATCAAAGATGAAGAATCTAATGTAGACGCGACCATATTCTGTTATCTTTTGAAAGATTCCGATGAACTATTATAAGACGAGTGCATAAATCAGATTAAATTATCGATTATCCTATAAGTGTTCACCATCAAGTCAGATTATGGGTTAAGTGAGGCCGGTTACGAAAAAATGTCAAATGGGTGAGAAGCATTTTACATGAAGGGAATAAGATAAAAGAGAACTTATATATTGTTAAATCCATAATGAAACCTCTCGGTCTAGGATACTAGAAAATTGATATTTGTCCGAACTTCTACATGTTGTACTACCTTGAAAATGTAGAGTTGATGAAGTGCAAAACATGTGGGCATGCTCGTTATAAATCCAAAACTAGAAGGGGAAGGACTCTTGTTGCATATAGAAAACTTAGATTTCTCAATCACACATATACTGTAAAGGTTATTCATGTCTCCAAAGACTACTAAGCACGTGACATGGCGTCATTCACATGATGCGGTGGATGGAGTGATGATGTATGCTTCCAATTTTGAAGCTTGAAAACATTCTAATAGGATGCATCCTTAGTTTTTAGTGGAATCAAGGAACATATATCTTGGGTTATGTACAAACAAATTCAATCCACTTGGATCATTTACTACTCCTTATTCTTGTTTGTCGATGATACTCATTATTTACGTACCACTAAGGATGTATATAAGGTCGGAGCTCATGTTTTTATCTACAATCATACCCGGTTCTAATAGTCCTGGTTAGAATATAAATATTTGTCTTCGACCGTTGATTGAGGACTTAAAGTAGTTGTGGTCATCTGGGACTTTAACTTATGATGTATCGAAGAAATAAAATTTTTAAATATAGACAGTTTTGATGTAGACTATTAATAAAAATTTTTATGTATGAAATGGTTTCTGGTTGGAGCATACATGAAAAATTAGCATGTATATACTATATGAAAAATAACAAGGCCTTCATGTTAACAAATGGTGGTAAAGTGTCTTTTTATTGCCACCGATGGTTCTTGCCAAAGGATCACAAGTACATAAAACACTTCTTTTTTTTTTAGTGTTGAAAGGGATGTTGCACTGTCACTACTATTGGGTGAGGAATTGTATGACGTGGTGTTAGTATAATGACATTGTGTTTGGTTTTCAATCCGGTAAGCAAAAGTTTCATGGTTTTGGTTTGACCCACAATTAGGTAAAATGAAGTATTTTCTAGGAGCTTTCTTATTAGAAGATAAATCACCTCCGCCGCCATAACCTTGTTGTCATACACATTGAAAAGAACGTGTTTGAAAATATTTTTAACACAATTATAGACGTGAAAGGAAAGACAAAGAAGAACATGAAGGCTAGAATGGATATACTTTTGTTTTGTCACCATAAAAATACAAAGTTGGTTAATGATGGGTCACAATTCACAAAGTCCAAAGTTAGCTTTAGCTTAAACAAGAATGCATAGTTATTTGTTTACCATTGGTTTAAGAGTCTACTTTTTTCTAATGGACTTGCTTCAAACATATCTAGATTGGTGAATTTGGAGGTTGCAGATTATATGGAATGAAAAGTCATGACTGTTACATATTTATACAAACACTCATTCCATTAGGTTATCAGGATTTATTGTCAAAAGGAATATGAGATGCAATCACGGAGATCAGTCTCTTCTTTAGAGATATATGCTCCAACAAGTTGCAGACGATTCTGATTAATGTGCATGATACAAATGAGTAATTAAATTAACTTTAATGTAATGACAATGACATGAATTTATTATTATATGATAACAAAACATTTATTTTTTGTGATTTTATTATTATACATAAAAATAGTGTTATTATATTGTTTGTGCTGCTATGATTTTAAATATTTATAAGATGGATAGATGAGAAATATAAATACAATTGGGTCACAAAAATTGTTTTATTCCGATAAAATTATCGACGGGCTTTAAAATACCAATAGATACACCAACGGATTAAGCCTATGAATATATTCCAAAGAGATTTGGAACTGTTCACTTCTCAATGGCATTGTTCATTGCGTTAATTACATATGAACACACTGGCGATTAAATTTTGTCGGTATTTTCCTACAAGATTTAGAATTGTTGTGTTCATTACATACGACATCATCAATGGTTAAATATCTATTGATATTTTTTTGAGAGCTTTGGAACTGTTCACTTCTCAATGGAACTGTTCATTACGTTTATTACATACAACAACACCGACATATTAAGTCTGTAGGTATTTTTCTAAGATATTTGAAATTGTTCGCTTTTTAATGGCACTGTTAATTATTGTTCATTATAGACGAAATCATCGATGGACTTAAAAGTCATCAGTGATATTTAGGGGGGTTTTGAATATTTTTTATTAAATTGAAAATTTCAATTAAATGTAATAGACGGAAACACCAATGGAAATGTTTAAAATATTAATATTTAATTCTCCATCGATAAAACTATTGGTAAACAAATCCTAAATTAAAAGACCAAAATCCCTAATTGCATAAGAGACAAACATTTCCTTTTCTTCTTCTCTCTTCTTTTTTTATAAAAAAAACATATATTTCTTTCTCTTCTTTCTCTCTTTACTCCTTCTCTTCTCTTCTCCTCCACGCGTGCCAGGTATGTCATTCTCTTCTCTTCTTCTTTTTTTGTTCTCATTTTTACCTTTTTTTTTT
>Ga0325410_1000458_pt1 | contig 42414 bp, 29 predicted proteins | sample PopdelMetagenome_16_FD_206182 | JGI IMG/M metagenome (GOLD analysis project Ga0325410, IMG submission 206182) | Populus deltoides microbial communities from Bellville, Georgia, United States - Xylem-PdIQD-R3 | ecosystem: Host-associated > Plants > Phyllosphere > Stem > Wood/Secondary xylem...
TTTTTTTTAAAATCATATCACTACTCCGCTCATGTTAGGTTACCAAACCAACCAGCCTAATTATTACAAATAGAACAGTTTAAGGGTCGGGTGACGTACGGGCATGTTTGGCTGTCGAGAAGAAACACACATAATTTTTAATTAACAAAAATACATGCGATCTGATATGCTTGGACCGACGCAAAGGAAAGCAACACTTGATCTGTACCCTCACCATTAAATAATAATAATAAAAAAAACACATAACGTGTGATATGTTTTGATTGGTTCAAAAGAAAGCAACTTCACATTTGTACTTAACCTTAAATTCCGAGTATGAAACGGTTGTATTTAGTAGTTAGCATCCACCAGATTTAGGTATATTATTATTATTATACACGCCGAAAACAATGGTGTAATCAACTGCCAATTTAACAGCCGTGTTACTACCTGTCACTCCAGCACATCCTCTGTAACAATAATTCATTTAATTCCAAAAACAGTAAAAAAAAAAAAAAAGCAAAAACTTGGAAATGTTATTTCAATCTCTAATGTTGTTATTATTATTTTTAAAGGAAAGAAATGTTTCAAGTATTTACTATTTATCCTTTCTACTTTCTAGTAAAGATATGGGGGAAATTTGGATCTAATCACTTAATTAATTAACTGATCATCACAAGATTGACAGACACACATCCATACCAGCAATAACCCATGAAACTGGATTCTCTCTCCCTCCCTCCCTCCATAAGACCTTTCTCTATCTTTCTCTCATTTTCGCATTCGAGAGTCACGACTCTCTCCAACGAAACAAAAACGGTAATTCATTTCGTCCTTGAAAAACCCCCCATGGCTTTCCATTTTTTTTTTTGTTCTCGTTCCATTTATGAATCAAATGCGTGTTTCTTTGTTCTTTTTTTTTCCCCTTATATATGATCATTTTGTTAGTCGTTTTTTTTCCTCTGGATCTGATCTGCGTGTGATTCTTCTTCTTCTTCTTTTTTCCTATTATTTCTTTTTCGAGATCTGAGTGTGAATGATGGAAATTAATTTCCTCTCAGAGAGAGAATTCTAGTAGAAACTAGAAAGTTTCCGAAAAAAGAGAATTCAGAATCCTAGGAATTTTTTTCCTTTTCTTTTTCTATCTTCTTCTTTCCAAATCCAATTCATTACAAGATTATCATTTTTCTGTTCGATAAAAATGGCAAAACAGTCCGTTAGGGATTCAAAACGATGTGATACTGATGCTATGTTTTGTTTGTTGCTGTTTTGACTCTTGTAGCAGGTTGATCTTGATTGATTAGTTTCTTGAGACTGTTTTTTTATTGAGAAGGAAGATATTGCTTGTCTTTGAAATTCAAGGTCGTCATCGAGAGCTAACATTCCTTCCAAATAGTTCAATCTTGTGGATTTGTTATTCTTAACCCGGAATTGAAATCCGGGTGTCCCAATCACACTGGTTTTTCTGTCTTTTGGATGATGCGAGTTTGACTTCGCTGTGGAAGATCTGTGTTTGTTGGCAGGGAAGTGTAAAGGATCTTGTATTCAATGCTTGTTGGAGTTGTGCGGATTCATGGTAACATACATAGAAGCTTGTGTGCTACGATAGTTTTTGGTTTCTGCAGCTCTTGGAGATTTAGATTTAAGTTGGATATTTAGTGGATTTTGAAGTTCATTTTCTTAATAATTTGGACATGAGAAGCCCTTGGTTCAATAAACCATTTGCTATTCTTGGCCCCAGACCGCCAATTAGTTGTTTGCTGCTGTGCTTTGTTTGTGTGCTTGGACTAATCGCTATCTTGGGTTCTACTTCTTCGAGTGTGTTTGATTCTGTGACTCCCATTCCATTGCCTGATGTTTATTCCAGTTATAGAAGGTTAAAGGAACAAGCGGCGGTTGACTATTTGGAGCTTAGAACAATCTCACTAGGAGCTGGTCGGCAAACAGAGTTGGAACTCTGTGGCAGAGAAAAAGAAAATTACGTGCCTTGTTACAATGTTTCAGCAAATTTGTTCGCTGGGTTTAAAGATGGGGAGGAGTTTGATCGGCATTGTGAAATTTCAAGACAAAGGGAACGGTGTTTGGTCCGTCCTCCAAAGGACTATAAGATCCCCTTAAGGTGGCCTGCTGGTAGGGATGCAATCTGGAGCGCAAATGTTAAGATAACCAAAGACCAGTTTCTTTCTTCCGGGAGCTTGACCAAAAGGTATTTTTTGACTGATCCTAATTGGTATTCTGGTCCATATTAGAATGGTCATTACAAGTTATGATTGCATTCCTGTTTCTGAGTACTTTTATTTTTTCTTGATATATTTACTACAGGTTGATGTTAGTGGAAGAGAATCAATTTGCCTTTCACTCTGAGGATGGGTTGGTCTTTGATGGTCTCAAAGACTATTCTCGCCAGGTTGCAGAGATGATAGGGTTAGGAAGTGATTCTGAATTCCTTCAAGCTGGTGTAAGTGTTTTTGGCATTACTGTTACCTTTTGGGGGCAAATTGGATTTCAAAAACACAAGCATTTGTAGAATAGAGTGCTTTATTGTTTGATATAATCTTGTATTGATGTTCATGACCTTAATGTCAAAGATGCCCTTTTGTTTTCCCTTTTCTCATCTGCTGTTTATATATATATATATAACGTATTGTGTTCATTACAGGTGCAAAGTGTGCTAGATATTGGTTGTGGATTTGGTATCTTTGGAGCTCATTTAGTATCATTGAAACTAATGCCTATTTGTATTGCGGCATATGAGGCAACTGGAAGCCAAGTTCAACTGGCCCTTGAAAGAGGTCTTCCAGCGATGATTGGCAATTTTATTTCACGACAACTTCCATATCCACCATTGTCATTTGACATGGTTCATTGTGCTCAATGTGGTATTGTTTGGGATGAAAAAGGTACTCGGTTAGTTTCTAGATAAGGAATGTTTTCTGCTGATTACTTGATGGCTTTACTCTGGGTGCTGCTGGCTACAGCTTTATAGTTACCATCTTGCCCCCTGCTGATTTATTGACATATATTTCTGTTGCTGCTATATTTTACTCTTATTTTTCTTTTTCAAAGTGTCAGTTCTCCTGTACAACCATGGATTTTGGATAGCTTATCTAAAGTTGGCAATGTCAACCATCTGCTGTAAATCTATTGAGTTTTCCCTTCCTCTCTAAAAATTACATTTATAAACTATGTCCTCATCATGAGGGAAAGACTATTTGAAAATCTAGGCGTATTGTTATAATAAAGAAGCTAATACTTATAGATTGTGTCAAATCAACATATTATGGTTATTTCTTAGTTCTGGAAGGTACATGAATGATGAAGAGATGGTGCAATAAAATAGTTCATGTTCTGGTTGATTGTATTGCTGAATTTAGAGCCCTAAAGAGCAAAAGTACCCGGGAAGGTTTCTTTTTAATGTCACTATTGATTTCATACTGACATAGTATTTGGAGAACTTGAAGGGACTGTATTTTTTCAAATTTGCTCGCTCTGCTTTCTAACAGTGACTCAATAAAACAGATGGCATGCTCCTTATTGAAGTGGATCGAGTTCTTAAGCCTGGAGGTTACTTTGTTTTAACTTCACCAGCAAGCAATCCACATGGAAGTTCATCGAATACAAAGAAGAGAAGCACTCTGACACCAACAGAAGAATTTAGTGAAAATATCTGTTGGAATCTTATAGCTCAGCAGGATGAGACTTTCATCTGGCAGAAAACTGTGGATGTTCATTGCTATAAATCTCGGTGAGGATGTTAACAATACCGCACCAGTATCCCCTAAATTAATTTTTATTCCCTTGCATATGTTGAATGGTTGTGACTTCTGAACTCGTATTGTACAGCTTCTGAAACATGGCCTTGCCTTTCAATTTTTATGGCTTCCTTGAATTATCGAGCTTCTGTGTTTTTCGCTCTCTTCTCCGACTTACAATTTTTCTGGAAAAACAATAATAGTTCCTTTTCCATTTTGGTCTTTCCTGCAGCAAGCATGGTGCTCTACCACTTTGCAATGATGCTCACAATACTCCATATTATCAACCCCTCATGTCATGTATAAGCGGGACCACCAGCAATCGCTGGATTCCCATCCAGAACAGGTCCTCTGGTCCCCATTTGAGCTCAGCAGAGCTTGTAGGTCATGGAAAGTATTGTTTCAACACATTTTACTTTCTTGCCCTTTTCTTTTGTTATATTCTTACTTTGTCCCTTTAAAACTTTTTTTTTTTAATTTCAAATTTATCACATTATATGGCCGTTCTAGTTTATTGATCCATTATTATCCTTGCAGGGGTTCAGCCAGAAGATTTCTTTGAAGACTCTCAGGTTTGGAGATCAGCTCTCAGAAACTACTGGTCCCTGCTTTCACCTATAATTTTCTCCGACCATCCTAAGAGGCCAGGTGATGAAGATCCAACACCTCCATATAACATGGTACGCAATGTTATGGACATGAATGCACAATACGGAGGTTTAAATGCTGCAATGCTGGAGGAAAAGAAATTAGTTTGGGTGATGAATGTTGTGCCTGTCAGGGCTCCTAATACACTTCCTCTCATACTTGATCGTGGTTTTGCTGGTGTCATGCATGACTGGTATGTTAGTTTCATTTAAGACACAAGCTGTTGTATAATTCTAGTTTCTAAGTTTCTTTCACCTTAAATCATTTAAAACTTTATTGTCTTACTTATTCTTGATATTTTGAAAAATGCCTTGATAATTAAAAAGGTTGCATGACCTGTCTTCCTTTTTCTTTTTAAAACTCTTTTGAGGAGGAACTTTGGTGAATCAAATTTTTTCCCCGAAAATGCTCTAGGTTTTGTAAATGCAGTATAATTTTTGCCAGTTAACTTGTATTGAGCAACATCCTCTTGAAAACTTCTGAAAATCAAGATACCCTGCAAGAAGAATTGTGAAATCTTTTACCCATGCTGCAGATGCATTTATCATGACTCTGATGGTGCTATAAAATTTCATGCAGCTTCGTTGCAAAAAGCATGGACATCAACTTTACTAATGAACTTTAAATTTTCAATCTGAGCTTAAAGATCTGAAGCTGTTGGCAGCAAATCATTTTTCTGCTTTGGATTGCCCTGCAAATTTAAGGACCTCGTTTATGATTCTTTTATTCTCAACAGCTTGACCTAATTTTTCTGGTCATATCTTATCAATTTTTCCATGACAACATTTTAAGGAATATGCTATCTTATTTCAATTTAAGAACAAAGGGAACAACCTGTCTTCTTTTGCACAGGTGTGAGCCATTCCCCACTTACCCCCGAACATATGACATGCTTCATGCTAATGGGCTCCTCTCACATCTCAGTTCAGAGAGATGTGCCATGATGGATTTATTTTTAGAGATGGATCGAATTCTACGCCCTGAGGTACTTCTTACTTTACTCCTGGTATTTCTGAAACCCATTCCTTGAGATTTTTTGCAATGACCTATAAGATTGTTCACTTTCTGATTTTAAGTGGTGTATTAGCATTGCCTTGATTTTTTGTGGAGCATCTGGGCATTGCCTCATGTTCCTCTCCAGGAATTGTACTCTGAAAGTATGCAATACATGCTTTGATACTCGTGGTCTTTTTTAATGCTGTAAATCTTTTGAATGCGACATCAAACTAGAAATCTATCCTTGGGTGCAATTAAGCTCCATGTGTAGGTATATGATTAGGAATGAGGAATAATAAGTACTTGATAATCTTGCCGCTCAAATCGAAGGAATGATTATATCTGCCAAACTTCATAATTAGCTACAATATCTCTCCCATTTTGCCTTTAATATGATGTCCTGAACTCCCACCACCCTTGCCCTTTATGCTTAAAAAATAAAGGTAAAATACAACAAGAAGAAATCCCATCCCATTTTAGAATGCATTGATGTTGTTCCTTGTTTCCTGTGGTGCTTGGCTGCTTTTCCTCGTTTTCTAATTCTGTTTTCTGTCTCTTTGTTTTTTGTTTTTTTTTTCTGGTCTTATTGCAGGGATGGGTTATATTTTCTGATAAATTGGGAGCTATTGAGATGGCACGGGCACTTGCTATGCAGATACATTGGGAAGCAAGGGTGATTGACCTAGATAATGGCAGTGACCAGCGGCTACTTGTTTGCCAAAAACCATTTATGAAAAAATGAGTGATCTAGCAACAGAAGTCCCATCACCATGAAAGTGTACATGTTCTTGCTCTGGTAACTCATCTAATCTCTCTTGAAAATTGGACAAATAAAACTTTAGGCAGTAATGTTGTGTCTAATATGGTATGCATTTCACCAATGGCCTTGTGGCTCACTGGTACCCTTGCTTGCTAAACAAGAGGGTGAGGATTTGAGTCCTAGCCCCACGGTGGGGCAAACAATTGAAGTTTGAGGTTCAGCTCAGTTTATGTCTGTGCTGGTTCACAAAAACAGAAGACCCTAAGCAGCTTGCTCATTATAAACTCCATAAACACTTAGTAACATGCACTTGTAAACAGAAGTTCCTTTTGCGTTGAGCTTGGCAGCCAACGCTTTGTAGGCGTGGTTACTGCTCAGTAGTAATCAGTGCTCATGATGATCGGTCCAATCACCTACTCAAATCTGTTTTTTTCATTGCTAAAGACCTATAACAAAACTTGCAGCCAATCAGGGCTGCAGAGTTTCTTGGTGAAAAAGAATCCCTATCCTTCATTGTTCAGTTGTGACTGATTAATAGTAGATACAAGCCTCTTGTTCTTCCCAAAATAAAAATCAAGGTCTTCTAGAGTCGGTTGAAAAGACAAGGGATTTGTGTCTATATGCATTAATGATTGAGTTCAATAGTTAACTATAGTGGAGTTAACTGGGAGAAAAACCCAGGCTTTAAAAAACTTTGCTATAAATTATAGTTCAGTTTGCATGCTTCAGAAAAATCGATTTTTTCTCTCTCTTGGGATTTAACAGAGGTCGTGCCTTAAAATTGATTGCAATGCTCTTGTTATTGCCAGATCACGAATACTTTTGACAGCATCCCTGTGCTATAAATGCCTGGGGTCGAGTTCAATGACTAGAACAAATATAGGGGAAGCGTGGGCTGTATATTAGAAGAAAGGCGTGCTCCAGAAGTGGGCTGCGAAGCATTCCAATTTTTTGTCATGGCATTTGTAGCAATTCTTTTATCACCTTATTTCTTCTTTTAATTCTTTTTGAGTGTTAATTTCTTAATTGTTTTAGTATCGGGCACTGTATTGAACGATACATTGTATCACACTGCCAGGAAATGATAATTACAAATTTATTCTTTTCTTCTTTTCTCTGTGACCCCTGCGCAGTTGTTCAATTCAGAAAATTTTCAAGTGAATGTGTTTATTAAAGAGAGGAGAGGGGAAGTGAAAAAGAAAACAGAGAATTCTCAAAAATCTGATTGGCCTGAATTCTACTGTCAGACACTCAAAATTAATTGCATGCACTGCTTGTGTGGTTTAGTAGTTTTTGTGATGGCAGCGATATGGCTTTGGTAAACATATTTGGAAAGCACTGAGTAAGTATGGAGAGCCAACAGGATGGTAAAAATTTATTTATTTTGATTTAAATTAATTTCTTTATAATTTTAATATGCTGATATTAAAAATAAAAATATAAAAATTTATTATAAGCTAGTTTTTTTTTCCATTCTCTTTTTTTTAAAAGAAAAACATTGAAAACATGTTGCTTGCATCATTGTTTGAATGTTTTAGGTAATTAATAACCTATTTGAGATTATAATAATAGTTATTTGAATGTTTTAGGTAATTAATATTCTATTTGTGATTATGATAATAGTTATGGTTTAAAGTATTTTTTATTTAAAAATATATTAAAATAATATTTTTTTATTTTTTTAAAAAATATTAAAATAATTTAAAAACATTAAAAAAAAATTCAAAATTTTTAGGAAAAACCGGCACTAAGTTACAGGACAAATGTATGAACAAACAATTAAAATATTTATATTAATATTTTTAACTATTCATATAAATAAAACCGATCATAATGGTTGTTTTGTTAACAAACGTAAACAGATGATTAGAGGAAGCATTAACCTTCTTGGGATTTGGGGCTGTGTGAGAACTCCAAGAACCTGACCGAGTACACTTCTTCTTTTTCCGATCCCTTTTCTCAGCCTTCTTATTCAGATTTCAGAATAGTAAACAGATAAAGGGATTTTCTCTTGTTTCATTGAGAATATATATATATATATATATATATATTGTTTGCGGGATAGGGTGTGAGCAATCGTCCTCAAAGTTTATTTTCTATCGGTTATCCTCCTGATGTTTCCTACACTTATCAATAAGACCCTTTTGCTAGCAAAACAAAATGGTTTTTTTTTTTGTTTTTAACTTCAATTTCGCCTTAAAGGTGCGGAATATCTGTCAATTAACTCCTCCTAAAATCTTTCGCATGATATACATACATACATACATACATATTTGATTTTGAGAGAGAAAAAACCCTAATAAATGTCAAATTTGATTAAAAAATGAAAATAAGAAGTCAAGTTTGAGGACGATTGCTCACTCGAAATTCAATCATTTTTCTTAATAAACACGGTTCACTCAAGATTATTTTAGAAAAAAGATAACAAGTGCAGTTGCTAAATATGCTAATTCTAATTGCTTGAAAACAGAAAAATAATTTAATTTCAAGATTAAATTGACATGTATTTTTGTTGATGTATCCTTCTTCTTCATTCATTTTCTCCATGACACCACTATACGTATATGGGAGCCCGCCCATGCCTAGTGTACTTGATCGAACCAATAATAAAAGCAAATTCTACAGTCTACATGAACAGTGAAGACTCAACGCTAAACAACTCTCTAATTAATTTTGTGATTACCAAGAGATTAGCATGAAATATTAAAGTGGCGATAAAATATGATATTTTACCTCTATATAACATATACACAACATATTAACACATGCGTTTCATCACCGACCATAAGTCACAAGCAAAATGTTATTTTTTATTTTTTTGTGTATAAAATCATATTTCTATACGATATTATAAAAGATATTTTTTTATAATATTCACTTGAATTGAAGGAATTTTTTTCAAATATTTATATTTTTAAATACTTTGGACAACTCTATAATATCTTAAAAGTCTTTTTTTCCTTGTAATTTACCAAGAGAGTAAATATAAGAAGTATATATATATAAGGAGATACAAGTGGGGAGAAGAAGAAGCAGGTGTAGCTGTAAAATCTCGAAAGGACCCCTCCGACAGAAAGGATTGAATACATCCAAGCTATGGTAGGAAATAAAATCACGAAAAGCGCGGTTCCTCTTTCCGAACCCAACTTACGGTTCAGATCTGTTATTTCTCCTCCCCTCCAGTCGCTCCTAAGTTTCTATTTAAAGCACGCCTCCCTTTTCTTTGCTTTCAGACCTCTACAAAAAATTCTCTCTGGTGATTATTGATTTGTCTGCGAACACATTGTGATCTGATCGATCATATCTCTCTCAAAAATCAAACTACAATGTCGACCGAGAAGGAGAGAGAGACTCACGTTTACATGGCCAAGCTCGCTGAGCAGGCTGAGCGCTATGATGGTAGCTTTAATTTATATATTACTCGCTTCTTCATTGTTTTTGCGAGTACATGCTTTGTTTTTTTTTTTTATATATGGATAATTGGGTCTTTTTCTTGAAGAAAAAAATTTATATTTTCCCAGAGATAGACATTTTCATTTAATTTATGCCCATTTTCCAGATTATCTGAAATCTGTAACATCTTAATATTGACGGAACAGAAATGGTTGAGAGCATGAAAAAAGTTGCCAAACTTAATTGTGAACTGACGGTGGAGGAGAGGAACCTCCTTTCGGTGGGATACAAAAATGTAATTGGGGCTAGGCGAGCTTCTTGGCGGATTATGTCTTCAATTGAGCAGAAGGAAGAATCTAAAGGAAATGACAGCAACGTTAAACTGATTAAGGGTTACTGCCAGAAGGTAGAGGATGAACTCTCCAAGATTTGCAATGACATCCTGTCCATCATTGATGAGTATCTCGTCCCCTCTTCTACCTCAGGAGAAGCAACCGTGTTCTACTACAAGATGTGAGTTATATACGTTGGCCTTTAGAGATGATCTTTTATAGCACTTTTATCCTCGATCCTATATGTATCTTTTTGCTATTTGCATCACATTATTTATATACATGAATGGAAAGGGGGTATGTTTTTTTCATCTGATGACTAGTTACTTTTCCTGGCTCTTGGACAAGTGGTGCACAAAAGGTTTATAATACTCTTTTTGCTTTTTCATCCCCTGCTCCTGCTTATCAACACGTCTAAGCAGCTGCAATTTCGTGAACTGTGTAATGATTTATTATGTTCTCAGTTAAGTAGTCCACAGCAGTATCACATGTAAGAAGGCATGAAAGTAGTGATCTATAAAGGCCTGCTTTTTATTTTTTATATTCTTAATACCGGGTCTTGGCATCCATGAATTCAGGAAAGGTGACTACTACCGCTATCTAGCTGAGTTCAAGACTGATCAAGAAAGGAAGGAGGCAGCCGAACTGTCATTAAAGGGTTACGAGGCATGTTACTTTAGTTTATATTTCATAAATATGTAATCCATTTATTTGGCATTCTCTAATTTTGTCATCATTTGATATGCTCCTCGTGTTTCCATTTCTCTTTTAGGCTGCTTCCGCCACTGCAAGCACTGATCTGCCTTCAACCCACCCAATTCGTCTTGGCCTTGCCCTTAACTTTTCTGTTTTCTACTATGAGATCATGAATTCTCCGGAGAGGTATGTTAGATTATATTTTTGTGCAATCTAATGCTGCCAAATTGTATTATCCTGTGTTCATGACTTTCTAACGATCTAATTTTTAATGTTAATACTTGCAGGGCCTGCCATCTAGCCAAACAAGCTTTTGATGAGGCAATTGCAGAGTTGGATACTTTGAGTGAGGAATCATACAAGGACAGCACCTTAATCATGCAGTTGTTGAGAGATAACCTCACTCTCTGGACTTCTGACTTGCCTGAAGATGGAGGTACATTATAAACTGAATGAGAATTGAGAAACCGAGGCTTAGTAGCATTATATTATGCTGGTGAAAAAAATGTCGTTACCAAATCGTTGATACTCATCCTTGAAAAATAGAGGAGAGGAGGACCAGCCTGTTCTTGTCAACTAAAAATAAGATTTTAACATGATGGATGTTAGCATGCTCACAGATGATAGATGTGCCACCATTTTGTTGGCCACTCGTATTTTGGCCCCAGTAAGGGACGAGTTCTGAATCTCTGTTTCTTAGATTGGCTTACATCAAGGCATACCGTTGGTTGATTTTCCATTAATTTATGTTTTAAAACACGTACGTCTTAAACTTCATCTCAGACAAGTTGCATCATGTAGGTGATGATAACTTCAAAGGTGAAGGATCAAGGGAAAAGCCTGCCGAAGGAGAGGTTAGTTCTCGTATACCTTCTGGTTTTTTTCTTTTCTTTTCTTTTCCACTGCCCTACTAAAATTGTAATTTCCTTTCAGCACTGAGGGAGAGTTAAGAGAACCCTGCACATGGCAAGCGGATGCTAAACTACTTTGCAGAAGCGGCATCTCTTTGTTATCTTTCCTGAAAAAGGGATTGGATGGAACAATCTTGAAAGTTTTTGATGCCATTGCTCTTTTTGAATCCCACCAAAAGCTGATGATAAGAATGATCAATTGCTGTTCCTTTTTGTTCCTTTCTTTTATTTTAAACAGAGATTTTCGTATTTTTTATTATTGTTATTATTCGTTGTTCTTGCAAGCTTCGTATCAGAATCGGGGACCTCCTTTGTTTTACCTTCTGCTATTTATCCGTCCAGCTGCCCTTTTAAGTCTATGTTGCTGCACTTTCTGTTTTTTTTTTTTTCATTTTTTGTTATGTTGTTTTTTTGTATATTGATTGATGCATGTGCACGGAAAAATAAATTATTTATGCTTTTTTTTTTAAATCTGAATGGTAAATGATAATCTGAAAATCATTCTAACTCACTGATTAAATTGAGCCTCGAAGAGTGGCTGTGATTACAGCTATTATTTTTAAAATTAAAAAAAAAAGGCTAAAATTTCTATATTTAGTTGTCGTTCTACCATCAACGTTTGCTCGAGTCTTGACTCCCATATGAAAATAAATCGGTGGAGAGGTAGTAAAAAAATTTAAAATCAAAATAAGATCAATTTGATATTTCTCATGAAAAATGTTTGTCCCCAAAAATAAATAAATAAAAATCATTCACCATGCACTGGTTATTATTTTTTATTTTTGATATTGACATTTTAAAATTATATATATATAAAAAACATCTAATTGATATCTTTTTAGTAAAAACCCTTGAAAAAAAAAAACCTAAATTTAATGCAAGAGAAATGCAATTCAGTCTGACCTCTATCTTGCAAATTTATGACATTGAATAGTTATATTAAAATGTTGCTTCGTTTTACAAATTTTAAAGTCACTAGAGGTTTATATAGTCATTAATTTCAGGACCCGTAAGATTAGTCGAAGCACGCACAAGCTGACCTGAACACTCATGATAATAAAAAACAAAAAAATATTGCTTCCTTGCCAAATTGATGTATTGAAAGTTGAAACTATAAAAAAGATCATCAATAAGAAAATCTACTTCAAATTTATTTTCTAGGAATCTTACAAGTTTCCAATCCAAGTATTCTCTTTGGAAGTATTATTTACCCCTACAAAGAGTTGCTATCAATATATTTAAATTGATGTGTTAATGTAAAAAATCAAAAATCAAATTTAGTAAGCGTCCTTCGAGTTTGGACGTTTGTCGTTAAGGAAAGGGTTAAAGGGATTATGGATGCTAAGAAAAGAAGTGATTAGAATTTATTATTATTATTATTATTATTATTATTATTATTTTGGAAAAGGCCATGGATTTCATGCGGTTAAAGGAGGAGGAGGTGACTTCCATGTAAAGCTTTCCTTTGCAATTGTGAAAGACATTTACGTGGCGAGGGGAGAAGATCAGTGGAGAGAATTAAAGAAGGAGACTCTTTACAGAGAGGTGATGGTTCGAAAACCAAAACGATAAAATATCAATAATATCTGAACCCTTTTAGTTTATAGAAAATGGCTGAAACACACATCTCCAAAAGTCTCCCATAAAAAGGTTTGATGAAGTATATATGGTCATAGCCAATTTTTTTTATTTAAAAATATATTAAAATAATTTTTTAAAAATTTTAATGTTAACACATATTAAAAATTATTACAAAATATTATTTTATTTTAAAAAAAAAAAAGAAAAAACACCTTTAAAAAACACTTGAAAAATAAAAATAACCTCACTCCCAAACATTCTGTGTTTGGAAGTGTGCTTCCACTTCTGTTTTTTTTTTTTTTATGCTTATTGTTTGGAAACAAAATTAAATTGATATTATACGTATTATTTTTTAATAATTTTAATATGTTAATATTAAAATAAAAATGTTAAAAATTCATTTTAATACATTATTAAATAAAAAACCATTTTAAAAATCACGTTCGTTCCTTTTAATACGCTGGGTAAAAGGCGTGTGAGCAAGTCATGCAGTCTTGTAATTACTTTTTATAGTAAATACCTTTTTACAAAAGAGTCATTTAAGAGCGTTGAGTTTTTTAATAAATACAATTTAGTCCCTAATTTGTTTTTTTCAAATAAGTTCTTGTGCAGAAAATCGTAAGCTTTGTGAAAATTATCAAAATAGATATATAATATTATAGGAAATAAAAATTCAATTAAATAATAATATCAATCACAATAATAAAAAATAATCACATCAAAGATCAATTGATCTAATCAAATAAAAATTATCAAGAAGTTCACGAACTAACTTATTACTTTAAGATAGAATTCATCCCTATAATATCTAATATCATTTATCTATTATGGTTTTTTTTTTTTCCCTTCAATTCTTTCAAGTTAAAAGCAAGGAAATAATTTAAAAGAAAAATCAAGAAAAGAAAAGAAAAATTCTAATAGTAGATATACAATACTATATGAAATAAAATTTTAATTTTTTGAACATACATATCTATTTAAATTCACTTATCTATTAACTCATTTAAATTACATATAGAAACTTAATTGGAAAAAACTCAAGTCATAGACTAAATTATATTTATTGTAAAATATGATGACCAAAAAAACTTACAATTATGGACTTCTTTGTAAGTAAAAAAACATAGAGACCAAAGTAAATTTTAAAAAAAAAGAATCAAAGAACCAAAATATACATTAACAAAAATATAATATTGTATGAACATGTCATATTAATTTTTAACAACATCAATGACACCAGCTGACGGAAGGATTGGAGAATGATAAAAACATAATATTAATATTAATATTAAAAAAAAAAAACCTTTTAAATACAAAATACAAGGCAGAACAATGTAAAAAGGTACTAACCTAACCCATTTCTATTGTACTTTGGAAGTTAGTTTACTGTATGGACGGCGCTTGCGCACACCAGGAAATTACCAAATTCTTCAGCTTCTTACTCCACATGAATCTCCTCTTTTGGGATGAGCAGAATATCAACTCAGACTAGAAATCAATAGACAAGAAAATGCAATCCTATATTCCTAACGCACTTGTCCTCATTATTGTTTGACCCTCACCCAACCTTGTCTCTGCCGTCTTCAAAAAACAGAATATCTGGAAATGATAGTGGAAAGTAAATGAAACTATAATAACTAAAATTTACACATTTATCTTACTATACGAGTCGTGAGGGGGGAAATTTAAAAGGATCATTACAATGGCCTTCCAGAGATTCTAAGCAACACCGACTCCTCTCAAGTTTGCCCCAGTTTTGGATTTGTAATGTGATCAAGAAATATGCTCCCAGCTAGGATTGTTGTGCAAGGAGTCCAAAAAAGATGTAGTTCAAAATTATCAATTTCACTCTTCCTTGACAAAATAACTTTGAGGCAAGGAAAAATCTTCCTCATGATTCAGAATTTCTGCCTCTTCATCATCTGGTTTCTGAAACTTGACAGAAACAAGCCAAAATCATTGCACACATTATATGTTCTCATAAAGAAAATAGGGATGATGTGTAAAAGAGAAAGCAAGAAAAACACAATATTCGCAAGGCATAGACTAAAATACTTGATTGTGAATACTGTGATCTTTCACCAGTCGCAAATTATATGTCATCATCTAATTTCATAGACATAATTTTAAGATTTCGTGCACTATTCCTTCTATACAAAACAATACAGGGTCAGCAATGAAGCGAGCCAAATTTAGCATCCAGCAGAGCTGAGACATTTATCAAATCATATACGCATCAAAATCTCCTACATTTTACTTGAAATGAATTTGTAGTAGCATAGCATTCAAAAGAATTATTTTCGGTTTTGAAATCCACCGCGTTATTTTTTTTGTAACGTGAAATGAAATTGAAAAATATCACTGAAATTAAATACCAGCATTTCAATGTTGTAGAAACGGTCCAGCAACTGCAAAACCTCATCAGGAGAAAATTGCCGATCAAAGCTGTGATCGAGTGATAATGTGTCAGAGCATGTAAATGGAAACTTTTAGAAAGGAAACAGAGTTAGAGACAGAACAACCTTCTCCGAAGAAATTCCATGAGACCATAAAGTACAAAGTGGCGATGCATGCCTGCATGAAAAGAATTTTTCAAATGTTTTGCTTAACTCTTAAAATAAAAAAGAGAATAAAAGAAAAGTGGAACTAGATATATATATATATATATATATATATATATATATATATATATATATATATATATTGTCTCATTAATAACTCATGTGTATTAATTGCTAGATGACTTATATTTGTCTCATTATATATCTCACATAGAAAGTATTTGTATTCTATTATCAAAACAAAATAACTCCTCAACAGTCTTGATACCAAACCGCAAATCTCCTGAACAAAAGCTTTCACACCAAAAAATTATCACCAGTAAATGATAGCAAATGAAGCAGATCCCTCAAAACTCCCAACAAATAGCATCATAACATAATCACATAATGCGCTGTTCCGGTAGCCCCACTGGCATGTTCATCATACAAGCAATGTGCATTTCCCATTCAACTCTATTAATTTAATCCATACAAATGCTACTACAGGAAATATGACACAACAACACAATTCCTATTTCAAGTTCATTAAAAAAAATCAAATACCCCACAATCGAGCGAATTGAGATAAAAACTGAAGAGGAAAATTGAAGAACCTGCCTCTTAGTTTGACAGGAGGGTAGATCTCCAGAGCTTCTAAGAGTCTTAGCTCCAATTCCACCTGTGATTGCTCCTAATTAACCCCAAAGAATAAATATTTCCAGCTCCAATTAAAATTCCACAAGCAAAAAAAAAACATACGCATGGGAGAGAGGCAGAGAGACCTTGGGAAGAGAAGAAGCAGAGGAAGGAGGAGCTTTGCATGGAGAATGTACGGACATGCCGTCTTGTTCCTCTTCTCTCTCTTTGCCATTACGACCAACCCCACCTTCCATTTGTGCTCTGATTTTTTCTATTTACCTAAATTTTGGGTTAAAATTGAAAAGGGAAGGGAATTTCCGTTGGTTCTTGTCTAGGGTTTTAGCGTTTGATCCAAGTTACAGAATACTTCGAACCAGAAGGTGTAATGAACTTTGCGCAGTTGGTCCAGTCCATATCTTGTTCGGTCTTAAGCAGTTAAATGGGCTTGGCCTTTGATTTCAAATTTTGGGTTGCCATTAGAGACCACGTTCACTCCCCTGGTCCTGTCTTCTCCGGCCCTGCAACATCAGAGGTCTCCCAGTTATTTGGGCTATTGGTCCAGTCCATATTTTGCTCGGTCTTACGCAGATAAATGGGCTGGGGCTTCAGAGTGCTCTAGTTTCAAATTTTGAGGCCGTGGATCAGTTTGCTAATACACTTTTTTTCCGCTTAAAAATAAAGAAAGAACTACACGGGAATGGGAACAGAATGAAAATTTAAGAATTTTTTTTTAAAAAAATGATCTGGTAAATATGAGTGATTTCAAATTTTAAGCAAAAAAAATCAGATATGATAAGGTATATTTTCGTAAGTTGAGAGTAGATTGATGCAGTACGTTGTTGTTAATGGGAAGGAAAAGGAGAAATACAGAAACAACCTTTCATTTGCACTTTGACTGTCACCATATAAATATAATTGCCGTTTCAGAGAAAAAAAACGAGCTCTGCCATATGCAATGTCGCTGTGTCTGGTTTTTTTTTCAAGTAAAAAGTAGTGTTCAAGTGGCGCGAGCGCGTTTAACAGAATAAATAAAAAATCATGATTCAGGCACAGTGGTTTATGTTGAATAGGCATCCAGAGGAAGCCAGCTCTTATCTTAGGCTACTGCTACTCTGATAGTATATTCAGCGGGCCTGATTTGCATGCTTATGGCTTGCGTTTCTGATAAAGTGGCGTTTTTTCACATAGATAAGACACCATTTGTCGCTGCCTTAGCAGGAGGACCGAATCAAGTAACCGCTCATCTTTCTTTCTGGACCGGCACCATACTGATGAACTCTCTTTTACCATTTTCAGAAAGCTGCTTGAACTCATGCATCATAAGGAAATAATGTTGGGCCACCTGAGAATGCAGAGCCCGGCCTAAGAAGAGGGGAATAAAGTAGATCTTTGCGTTGAATCCTCTCAACCATATTAGCAGATGTTTGAATTCAAAGGAATGAAAGGTTTTGCACAGGATCTTTTGTAGCTTTCAGAAACAGGGAAAGGAATAAGATCAACTCATGCAAACTCATGCTGATGTTTACCTTTTTCTGTGTAATTCGATACTATTTTAACAAAAAAGAAAAATGCGAGTTACTCTGAAAGAGTGGGCATGGCCGAAGCATTTCCAATTCAATTTCTTGCCTGCCCAATGAATCTTCACGATCCACTCTCAAATCCATAGAGCAAATTGGAGTAAGATAAAAAGGAGCACCAGCTCAATCCAAATATTTTGATTTACCGTAAGTATCTTGGCTATTTATTTTGATCACCAAAAATTCTAAAAATGTTTTAAAAAAAACTAATAAAAAATCAAGAACAATAGAATAATAGAACCAAACATTAACATTCATCAATGTTTTTATACGGATCTTCGGTCGTTGTACAATGTCATCATTATATACACAAACCCACACATTAGCAGCGAACTCTTCATTATTGTTTTTGGGAGCTTTCATGAGATTACTTATATGTGGATTTTGTATTTTATAAGATAAACAAAATTCGATTTCTTTGCAAGTTTATAATTTTTTTCCAAATATTTAATATTTATATTTTACTAAAGATGTTTAGTTTATCATACCAAAAGCATTCAAATGTAAAAAAATATTTAAATAAAACCTAAAATTCATACAAGTTTATATCTATAAGCATGCGAAAGAATAACTCATGGTAAATATATTTACAACACATATATAATAATATAATTCTAGTATGCATACTATGCATATATTTAAATTTATAATTGATGTCAATTCAAAGTTCTAGCATGTATATTAATAATAACAATATTTATATTTTAATTAAGATAAAGAAATGTAATTACTTGTTGAAGCACTTTAAAGACATGGAACTTTTGTTGTTGTTAATATTGAATTATTTGTTTTTAAAACTTTATTGTTTCTTATTTGTGCAACTAGTATGTTTAAAATATATCTTTCAAAATTCCAACACAATTATATTATTTTAAATACACTTTTAAACAAGATATTTGAATCAAAAATTATATAACTCAAATATATCTTAACAAAATAAACATAAGCTCTGGGTTTTGAAGAAAAACTTATAAAAATCTAATAAGAACTTATGTGAAACTCTTCCTCCATCTTCTTCATTTTTTGCGGTGGATTTTAGAAGTCAAAAAATTAAATAATTAATTCTTATCATTATCATCATTTAATTAGCCTAAATCTAAAAATAATGGCATAAATCTATATTTTTTCAGCTAAAAAAACTAGTCAAATTTGCAACAAAACTTTCCGGAAAAATGTTAATATTCATACTCTAGTCTTAGACAAAAATGAGCTGAAATAAATGATTTTTCATAGAAAAAATTCAAGTTTAAATTTTAATTGAAAGAAATAGTTCTTCATAAATAAACATTGCCTCTAGATTGATTTAAAACTTATTTTGTAAGAAGTATATAGATTTAAACTCAAGGCCTGTTTACCTAAAACCTCTCAGCTCTAAAAGATTAAGTGAGCTTTAAACCTAATTTTAACTTCACAAAGAAGTTATATTTTTTTTTTCTCATGTGAAATATATATTTTTAGAAGATTTTAAATTTTACCTAAAAATGACAATTAAAATTTCTTTAAAATCAAATTTTTATTTACCTATAATTTATTTAAAACATGTTTCATATTAAAAAAACTCGTTAAAAATTAAATTTGAACAAAGTTAACTTGAAAAGAGAGTAGACCCACTTTTAATTTGAATTCAAATAAATCCGTTGACCATCTTTTAACAAATTTTCCAACAATAATCACCCGAAACTTCCGTCATGTGAGCAAGGCAAACTCTTCTGTTCTACATATGAATTATAGGCAAGTTACACTCTGTACGAACGATCACATCACCAACTTATATCTCCAAAAAATAACTGCATTACGCAAAGTACTCCTTGAAGACAAAATTAGCTTAAGCACTAGATTTACAGACAGAAAGACAAACATCTCACCAGTTGAGTACCTAAGCCATTGCAGAATTTCTATCCTACATAAGAAATCAAGATTGTCCTACATTTATTTGTCAACATTGAAAATCTTTTGGACCAACATTTCCCTGCCCTATAGATTTCCCTCAGTAGAATAAAAAAAAAAAAACCGAGAAGCATATGGACGATATAGAGGTTATGATAATCAGATCAATCCTGATCCTTGTATCAGTCCTGCCAAAGTCAAAATCGAGTACAATTAAGTAATGCACAGACAGGAAAGAATTTCATCGGACAGGAGCTGGAGAACAAGCAAACTGCCACCACTGAGATTACCAAGAAGAAACAGTAACCAAACCTGAAAGAAGATAAAGAAAGATCAGGAATTCAGGTTGATGCAAGATTAACCCAAATCAAGATAAGAAGACCGCAGACTGCACAGTCAACATTTACTGAAAAAAGCAGCAGTTTTTCCCATTCATTTTTTATACAAAGATTGCGTTATTGTGGAAAGCAAATACACAGGTAGAGCTGATTTTAAAAAGATTAAAAAAAATAAAAAAGAGGATTTGGAGCTCCTGAAATGGAAAGAAATTACCAGTTCCAGTTTTTGTATTCAGCCTCGTTCCTCTGATGGCTGCACAAATTTGTTTACATCAAACAATATTTCAAGTGTCACCTAACTTAGCTAGTGGAGTTTTGACATTGTCCCCAAACACATGGGCCATGATCAAACTTCAGACAAAACCTCCACCAAGGCGTGTTTAAGCAATGAAGGAGAGTAGATTGAAAAGCTCATTTACTAGAGACAAAAACTACCATGGGACAACGATGCTCAAATAGCCATTACTTTTTTTATGGAGAAAGTGACCATTTCTTTAATGCCAAGTAAAACTTGGAAGAAATTAGGAATATTTATTTGTTCTTGATATATATAGCTAAAAAGACCATTACAATCTTGACTATAATTGTTACTCTCCACATAAAATTGATCCATTATATTAAGAAGGTAAATGCAAAAATACTGACTGATTTCTGTAAAAGAAAATGAGGCGAATCACATGCAACAAGTGTTAAAGTCAAAGCAAAATATTATGCTATTTGAGACCATCATGCTATACACCAAGAAGGGCAATTTTCTCTTGATTTTGTTAAAAGTAGAAAAAACATTCAACTCATCAAAACTTACCAATCAAGCAAAATCAGTGCTGTACTCCAGATTAAACAACAAGTCCCTACGATTTTGAGAGCCCAATCGATAGTCAAACTTTCTAGCCCAGAATTCTACTCGATCATCACTCTCATATTCCATTTCTCGAATACAGCGCCTTTTGACCTTCTTTAGTATATCCTTGGAAGGGACAAATCCAGCAGAATCCTGGTCAACAGGTTCATTGTGCATGCATTAGTTTCTCTAGAGATGCAAAAACTCATGATAGAAACCAAGTACATCTCAATATGCACACCCAAGAGGGAAAAAGGTACATTACCATCTTGTCAATCACCAACACAGCAGCTTTTGTATCTCGGTTGATGAGATGAGCATCAACAAGCAATGAATATGACATTGCATTGGGTTTAACACCCAAGCTCACCAAGTGCTCGAACACATTTGAAGCTTCAAATGTCTGCCACAAGAAAAGCAAGAAATTTTACAATGAAATAGATCCTGTTTATCAAACAAGTAGTTGATAGGATTGCATGCATTTATTTATTTTAATGTGTGCAAGCATGAGTAATACATGTTACATATTCCAAACAAATCATCAAAGTAGTCTTTCTGCAGCACCTCTGCAACACATGGGGAAGTTCATTTAAAGCATGCACAGTCCACCCATATAAATATGAGATTCGTCAAGGGGCAGGTGACTGCATACAGTACTGCAAAGCCCCTTTTACACTGAGTAGAAAACAAAATGGTATTGATGCATTGCTAAATTGCATGTGCATCATGCCTAGAGAGAGCTGTAAAATGATCTACCTTCTTGAGCCTTCCAAATGCAAATATTAGAGCATTGTATGAATGAATATTAGGGGTCAGCCCAAAAGAAGAACTAATCGCTTCAAAAGTTTGGTAGGCGCGGTCAAGATCCCATATATTTGCACAGCCTAAAATTATACAATTAAGAGCAGCCACAGACTTGTATGGAGATTCTGCACGACTTAAATTCTCTAGCTGAAAATATACCTGAGAAAGATTAAAACGACGAAAATCAGTGATGTAGAATTGGAGGAGAAAACCAACACAAACACCAAAGAACAGTTGGTTACATTGGCTAAAATCTGAATAAAATTGAAGTTGGAAGAAGAGAAATAGGTTTAAGGTTTGTAGAGAAACCTCAAAAGCACAAATTGATTGATAGAGAATGAGACATCTTTTCTGAAATTGCCTCAGAAACCATTTGGGCTAGTCAAAAGCCGAAATCCTAGACTTGTAAGAAACAATATCTCTATTAAAAGTCACATAATCAAATGACAACTAAAGGATCCAAATGATTAAAAGGGTTCCTAGACCAAGTAAGTAAAGAATCCAAATGAATAAAGGGTTCTTAAACTTAGTAAGAAAACATTTTATGAAGAATGACTAGTTAAATTAACAAAATTTGATCTGGATGATGATTTGTTAAAAGTTAACAATATGTGAACGCTGATTAGCAACTTCTGAAAATTAAAAAATACCGAGTCCAAAGTCTCAAAACCCTTCTTGGAGCAGGCCAGAACTAGTGGATTCAAAGAAGAGAATGGTGAGAACAATTCTTCTTCTGCTTCATTATCAGAACTCCCATAACAAGACTCCAATTCACGCAAAGTAGCAAAAGCCTTCTGCAGACTGCCCAATGATGCATGGGCATATATCTTCCCAATATACGATTCCGGGTTAGGAGGCTTCTTCTGACGTAAAGAGCGGCGAAGGATTGCCCATGATGCATCCAGGAGAGTGGAGTTGTAGGTCCTGCCAGCAGTTCCAAGTGCAGCCACAATCAATCCTTCATCCACTGAAAGTAGAACAATAGGCCTTGCCTTCTCTCCTCGAGCAATCCATCTAGCCATAAACTCCAGGGCGCAAAACAATAACTTGCTGTTATCCTCTTTTAATGCAATTTCAGCAATATGGTTGCATAGGTTCCAATTTGGACAGAGAGCTTTGTTCTGATCCATTTTCTGTTAACACCGTATGCAAAAAAAATCAGATCAAAGAACACGCACATAAAAAGAGGGGTCTTTTTATGCAATAAATTATAAGGCAAATCAGTTAATTACCTTACACTTCTCAATAATCGATAGCAACACATCCAGTCTGCCAAAGTTACAACAGCTTCTAACACATGCATCAAATACTTTCATGGATAACACGTAATCGCCTTTTAGAATTTTATCTATATATTTCAAGGCAGTATCAAAAGCATCAATGTTGCCTTTATTGAGAAGCATGGTAACAACCAGGTCATAGGATTCCTCATCAGGCTGCGATTCTTTTCCCGTATGCTCCATCCTGAAACAGCGAGCGATGTTTCAACACAAACCCTGCATGTATTCAGCTGAGAAATTGTTGTGCTCCTACACTCACATTCATATAGGTCCACAAGGTAGTTACCACAGAAGGTCCCCACATGAATGTGAAAGGGGATGAACAAACACTGTGAATACTATGAAATTACTTTGAGGCTCTGACAACGGGCATGTAATAATTAGGAATTCCAAAATAAGATGATTTTTTCACACAAACATCATCCAACTATGTAATTACTTATATACAAGATTATCAATTCTGAAAACAATAAGAAATGAAAATGATAGCCGAACATAAAGGCATAAAGCTCCGAACTTTAACTCACACGAACAAAAAGAAAAACACATGCATCTCAGTTTTTCCATAAACACAAATGGATGAACAAATAATCCAAAATTCGCTAACCGTTGAAGCAACTTCTCAGCGGCCTCAGTCTCAAGACCTTCATACATGGCTTTAAGAACAAAATTGAAGGAAACAGTGTTAGGCGAAAGATTAAAATCCTCCATTTGAGCAACCAAATCAAGCAAATAACCAGCACTAGCTTTCATCATTAAATTAGCTCTTAAATAATGATTATACAAGCTAACGTCAGGCTTATTAGGCTTCCCATTTCTATCTAGTGACTTAATCCACGCCTCAAAATACCCCTTGATATCTTCCCATCTCTGTGACGTGGTCCAATCAGCAAGCATATTCGATAGCGAATTCAAGTCCATGTTTGGAGGCATTGATTGGATTCTAGAGGTTTGGTTATGGAAGGGACCGAGCGGTATCATAGGGGAGTTAGGATTTTGGTAGATTGGGATTGGGTTTCGCCAGTTTGTGTCATTGTAGAGTGGGCTTCCGGAAGCTGGATTTGGAGGGAAAGGAGTTGAATTAGAGTTGGGGTTTGGGTGATCGGAGGGAGGGTGGTCGGTGGCGAGATGGGCTTCTTGCGAGAGGTGAGCGAAGGAGGATATTGATTTGATTTGGGGGTATAGGGCTTTCATTAGGGTTTTTGTTGTTCTTGTTAGAATTGCCATTTGGGAAGCCATTGATGGAGGGGGTGGGGTAAGAGGGGAGTTCGAAAGTGAACCACTTTCTTTCTGGTTTAGGGTTTTTCAGTGTTTAGTGTTCGAGATGGGAGCGGCTTCTTCTTCCTCCTTTTTTTTTAATATATTATCTGGAAAGGAAGGGGAGCTTGTTTGGTTAATAGTCGAATATATGATATCAATGGGTTTAGGGTTTATGGGTTGTTGAGCTGGGCTATTCTTGGAGGAAGTTCACATGCTTAAACCCATTGTTAGGGCTCGTTGTCTCTTCGTTCGGCTCATTCCTCTTGTATTGTGACTTCTTTTTGGGTTGAAATATCTGTTTGGATCAACGTTGAGAAAATAATGTTTTCTGGCCCGAAATGTTAACCCAGTTTATTTAGAGCCCGTTTGATTTTTTTAAAATATTTTTTATTAAAAATTATTTTAAAATATTTTTTTTAATTTTTTTAATTTATTTTTAATATTAATATATCAAAATAATACCGAAACATACAAATAATAATTTTAAAAAATATAATTTTAAAAAAAATTTTCAAATACAAAAATAAATGAACGCTTAAAATATTCAAACCTTCTAGTATTATTGTTCTAGCCATCGGTAATTATGTTTTTTTCCCCTTATGATTAGGTGGCATTCTCGAATTTATTTCTTACACGCTAAAATTAGTATTGAGGTTATTGGTTTCGTTCAGGCGAATGCATGCTATTTATTTTAGAATTATGAAACCCATGACAATTTTTTAATTTTTTTTTTTATGTATTTTACTTGAGGATTGAGTCCTGGTAGTTAAGTGGAAAGCACACCACTTTAAACGATCAGATCCAACCGCTTGAATTTTGGTAAATAATTATGTGGTTGGCTTCTGATATTTGAGAATTGAAAATTACCATCAAGAACAGTTTATTTATTGAAAAATAGTTTTTTTTTAAGTGAATTTTAAAAAATTAAATTATTTTTTGATATTTAGTAGTGTAATGAAAAATAAGTTAGAAAATATTTTCCAGTGTTTGGTTATGTCATGGAAAATGAGCTGTAAAATAACTTATTAATGTTTTATTTTTTTCAAGTTCATTTAAATAATGAAGAATAAATCTTACAAATTAAAAAGTTGAATGAGAATAAAATTGAAAAAAAAATATAATTTCATAAATTATCTCAAATAAAATAAATAATAATCAAAACAATAGAGATCAAATCTAAAAAATTAAAAAATTGAAAGATAAAAAAATTAAAATAATAATAATTAACCTTTCATAAATTATTTCAAATAAAATAAGTAACAATCAAAAGAATGATGACCAAATTTGATTGATAAAAAAATTCAATTAAAAAATAATAAGAAAAAAAACAAATAATAATTATAAAAATGAGGACCAAAATTAATATAAAAATTAAATTCTAATGGATGAAATTGAAAAACAAATATTTAAAATAACATATATATATATAACAATCAAAAGTTTGAGGACCAAATTTGATATAATTAGCAAATAATATGATATTTTTAAATTTTTCATAACTTTCGAAAATTATTCTCCGTCTAAAATAAAAAAAAAAACATTTTTCTATGTTTACCCATTTTTCTAATGATAAATAAATATATAAAAATTCAAAAAATAATTTCTCAAAAATAATTTTTCAAGAAACAAACCTAGCATAATTTATTTGCACGCATCAAGTAGTAGTGATGATCGGATCAGTTAATACCCACCAGAATTTCCAGTTTGGAATGTCAGAGCTAACCCAACTTGTTTCCTTTTACCTATGTTAAGCAAAATCCCTCCCAAAGGTTGTAATGCTAGGCTAAGTTTTATTTTAGATTATGGTAATGATTATAATTTAAAATATTTTTTTATTTAAAAATGTATCAAAATGTTATTATTTTTTAAAAATTATTATTAAAATCAGGACATTAAAATATATATAAAAAATTAAAATTCAAAGCTGTGCCCATTTCCATCGCCGAGGTCCCTCCTTCGGCGATGACTGACGAGAGCCGGACCTTAATGATCAAAATGGGAAAAAGAGGGGGGAGCTCTCATCATCTCACAGCTTCCTCATCTATTATAGCAAAAGTATTATTCTGCTGCCTAAAAGAATGCCCGTGCATGGAGAAGGCATCTGCCTTTGTGGCTGTGGTCCGATTATTCTCTTTTTGGCCTGTAGATGGGAATTTTCGCGGCCCCAATCAAGCACTTTAGAGACCGATCACCTAAAGTAGTCTAAAAGCGAGCATGGAGTTTCAAAGAATACTTCCATGTGTTTTTTATTCCTTGTTCCTTGTGGTTCCACCTAACCCTTGATTGTTTGCTTGACCCCAGACATCACAAAAATTGCACATTTGTTTTCTATCCTTTTAATCAATCACGTACAACCTGTTGTGTGTTGTTTTTAATAATGCATTCATACTCCTATGATTAGCAGTATTGTTCTTGTTCAAAGGCTGTTGGTCTGCCTTTAACCTTGATTGGCAGCCTAGCATTGGCGTAGATTCTGCTTAATAAATCTAAATAGATTATTATTGTCCAGGGATTTCTTTTTTCCTCGTCTTGCCTGTCATGATAATAATCGGGTTCTAAATGAGCCTATTAACTGTTTTGATGATCTTCCGTCGCCCCTTTCTTTCTTGTCTTTCTTTTTTCTTTTTGGTACAATTCTCTCGTTCTTTAAATTCCTCAAAAATGGTAGATTGATGGATCAAGATATATCCCTTTTAGCACAGAATTCATAATGGTCGATGCCTCAATTTTTGGCTTATTTCCATACATATTTGACAGGTCTTGGTAGAACACTGAGTTCAGGTATTGAATATATCCAGTATCTTCTTGTAGGCTCGGGTGGAGTAGCCCGAGCCCAAATACCTGACATGTTCAACACCTCATTGCAAGCTCTGGTGGGGTCTTGAAGGCACCACTCAAGTTCATCTCCGAGAAACGTGTCTGGTTAAGTCTTAATTTTCTTTTTAAATCCAAAAACATGTTTTAGGTTTTTTTTGTTATTAATATTTATATAAAAGATGTCATTTTTTATTAATATTAATTAATATCTGCGTATAAAATATTCTCTCCATCATTAACACTTGTACAAGAAATATTTTCTTTGATAAATGGTCATTAGTATTTCAATCTTTATCTTTTATAGATATTATTATGGTAAAATTAATCTCTAACCTCTTCATTAAAAAAAAAAAAAAAAACAGCCACCAACATTCGAAGGGTATAAATATCAATTGAGGTTAAAAGGTTAAAGTTTTTCTACATGTCTGATTTTAACTCGTCGATAAGCGCCGCACGTTGAAAAATGATTCTTGCGAAGGGTGTGGTTTTGTACTCTCTTTACCGTTGAACTTGAATCGATTTTTATTCTTGTTTAATCACTGCGATGACACGAATCTGATTTTAAACCTGACAACACCTTGAAGGAAACACGTGCATTGTACCAATATGGTAAAACGTATTAATTTTTAATAATAATTCAGATTGACGCATAGCGACTAATTGCACGAAAATGAATATCGCATGGAGGCAAGCACTTGACATTTCCCCAGAAACTACCCGGCACTAATTATCAGACACCATGTCTGCTCTCACTCAGCCTTGTAAGTTTCTGAGCTACCACTTGGCCCAACGGCAAGAACTCTTGGCCGACATTAATTACGGTAACCAGTACTCTCCGGATTTTTCTTCTTGGAACCTTTTCTTTATCGCTGGAATGGAGTGTGCTGGTCTGGTTTCCTGCTTGGCCTCGTGGTGGGGGTGGTTTTTCTTACATTTGTTTGTGCTTTAGAGCACGTTAGAATGCTAGTAAGAGCCAAATCTTGAGCAATTATCAGCGCACATGCCGACACATTATAATCTGATTTTGTTTTGATGGTTGGATCATTCGCATGTTTTGATTGACTGACCAGATCGATAGGCTGGAAGGATTGCTTGTGGACACTGTATGATGGTAAAACTTGGTGGATCTTATGGACCCAGTAGAATAGCTATATGGTTCTCTTCTCTGGTAATCAAATTCATCAGCTGGCGCCATGAAGCTAGTTTTAACATCTCTACTGTTGATGAAGTGTGTGTTTTAACGACAAATGCTGATAAAGTACTGTCATGTGAAAAGGAGAACTGGAAAATAAATGAATTACCTTTATCGATGCAACTACAAGACGTGTAGTCAGTTTAACTGTATATATTAACAGTTAGCTAGGTTAATACATTATTTTAATTATTAATTCAAACATTTGTTTCGTAGCGAGCTTGGTTCATGATCAGTGGTGATGCATGGTTGACTTTTAGGTTTGATTCGCTTTGAAAGCAAAATTGTTCACTTTTCTATCTTGTTTTTTTTTTTTAAAAAAAAAGAAGGGCGGATAACCCCTAGCAAAAATCCAAAAAAAAAAAAAAAAAAACTAGCCCAGGCGAGCAAGCCTCTCTCACACCCCGCACTTGAGCTTTTTAACAAACCCATGACTTTTTTATTTGCCATCTATTTTTTTTTTACTGATTTTCATAACTGATTCCGAATTTACCTTGGGTCACATTAAAGTAATTTTTATATAGATTAATTTTAAATTTAAATTAAATAAAAAATTAGGATGAAAGAATCTAAAATTAATTTTTATACCAAATTTAATAACAATACTAAATAATTTATTACAGTATTTGTAATTTTTTAAGTCTGATCAAAAGCGGTAGCATTTTCGCATACTCTGAAACAATTACAAACTTTACTTTTTTAACTATTATTATTAACACAGTAACATATATTTTTATTTATTTATTTTTATAAAGTAGATATTCGAAGTCGGGTTCTAGAAAGAAAGGAAACTAGGGACTGATTGAATTACAGCCCATTGTCTTCTTTTCTTCATTCCAATTGAGAGTAGATACAAACAAGAGATTTTCGGGGGGTGGGGGGGTGGATTCCATACTTATCTGAAGATACTGGATCAACCGTACCTTTATCGGGGGGTGTTAACTAGTGCTTTTTACGGTGGAAATAGCATGTTTTGAATATAATAGGTGGTTTTTCGCTGGAATTGTACTATAGATTTGATCATGAGTATGTTAGGATCTATGTCTTCTAAACTTAGCTCGGGGTTAATTCGGTTTACGAATTAGATATCGTATTTTATGGGTCAATAAAAATTAAAAAAATATATATTTAAATTTTTAATACTTTGTATAAAAAAAATTTAAAAAAAAATCAATGTATAAGCTATACATATTATAAAAAATAAAATTTAAAATAATATTTTAAAAAGTTTTTTATCCCGCATTAAAAAGATATTATGCTAAGCTTTTAAGTTGAAGTATTTAAATTAATTTTTTTATCGTACATTGAAGAAGTAACTTTTTTTCTTAGGAACATAAAATATATATATATATATTAATGGGTTTCAAACTCCACATTAAAAAAATATAACTTTTTTCCTGTAAACATGTAGTATATATACGAAAGGATTTTAAATCCTATATTAAAAAAATATTATATTATCTTTTTAAGTTGAAGTATTTAAACCAAAAAGTTTTGTATCCCACATTGAAAAAATATAACTATTTGGAACATAGAGTATATATACAAAAAGGCTTCAAATCCCACATTGAAAATATATTATGGTATCCCTTCAAGTTAAAGTATTTAAACCAAAAGGTTTTATATCTCACATTGAAAAAACATAATTTTTTACTAGAAACATAAAATATATATACTAATGGGTTTCAGATAATATGTTTTAAAAAAAAAACATCAAATCTCGTCCAGATTTGTCTAGGTCATGGATTGACCCGCGGGACCGGGCTGAGTTTTATAACTAGGCTTCGGAAGTGAGATTATTTATGCTTTTAAGTATTTTTTAAATATATATATTTTTTAGTTTTTTAATGATTTTAATTCCTGGTATTAAAAATAAAACTTTAAAAAATTATTGTTGTATATTTTTAATTAAAAATATTTTTAAAAAATTGATAGCAAGGAGAAAATTCACTCTCTACTAACTAGTTGCAATTTGTGAGAGCCTGTTTGAGAATATAGTTGTGATTATTTTACTCAGAAATATATCAAAATAATATTTTTTAAAAAAAATTAATTTTGATATCAGCGCATGAAAATAATTTAAAAATATCAAAAATATATAAATTTAAAATTAAAAAATTAAAAATTTTAATTTTTTAAAAATATTTTTAAAATACAAAAATAAACAGCCAAGTATAAAGTGATGACGTTACAAGTTCTACATTTTACGTGTATCACGTAATTAAAAAAAAAAAGCGAAATTTCAACTCAAGCACTAATTCGTGTCAAAATTTGCACGCTTCAGGGTCGGGGTCCAGGGATTGTAATTGGATCGACGGACGAAATTATATTAAAGAAAAACTTAAAAGAGATAAGTGTTTTAGTGTAGGTAGTGTATAGTAAAATGACAATTTTTATTTCCGTAATAACAATTAATGAAGTGAATATTATGGGTTTAAATATTTTTTCAAAATATTTTTTTATTTGAATTTGATTTATATTTTTTAAATTTTTATTTGTTTTATTTGAGATAATTTATAAAATTAAAATTGTTTTTTTATTTATTATATTTGATCTCTATTTTTTATTTATTTTTTTTATTTTTTTTCTTGGTTTATTTCATTTTTAATTTTATTTCCTATTATATTATTTTCTTTAATTTTTATATTGAATTTGATATATTTTTTATTTTATTTTGTATTTTATCCCTTGTGGAAGGTGTTGTGCTGGCTTTTCTTTTCATCTTGGGTCCGGGTAAAGACAAAAGAGAACATGGCACGTCTGGCAACACTTATACTTCATGTACCTTTTAATTTTGACCCCTGAACTTGAACCAAATTTCTAGCTAGCACCCGGAAAAATTTATTCCAACTCTTAAAAAATATATCTTTTGATGATTAATTTTTCTGGTTGGTTTATATAATCACTTTGTTGTTTTAAGGGCAAAAACAAATATGCCACGCCAAGCTGGCCAAGTTGGTGATTGTTCGTTACTTTTTTTTTTTTTTCAGATTTTAGATTGGTCTAGAAACATCCACCCAGGTCAGGAGGCTTGGTGTTTGTAATCTAGTTTTTGGGTTTTTTTTTTCTTAAAAATATAGCTTTTGGATATTTTCCGAGTGGTGTGGATCAATCAAGTTCTAAGTTGATCTAACAAGTCTACTAGATCTCTTCAAACTAACTAAGTTCTTGATTTTGGGCTTTAAAAAACCCGGCCGAGACTCGAATCTCAGATCAACCCGTCACTCCGGTACAATAACTATGCAATAGACTAGTACTTACTACCAATTTATACACGGATCGTTTTTAATCGTGCATCTAAATGAGATGCTGATGCTGATACCTCCTCCCAATCAAACACAAGAAAAAAAGAAAAAGAAGGGACACCACACGGCGCGAGCTCATTGTGACAGCACAAAGAGAACCAAGAACATACACGTAGGCCCCCCTCAATACAGGACCAGACCACCAACCTAAACCAGGTTGGGTCCTTTCTGGTTAAGTTTTAATCATGCACCTGAGTTTATGACCGTTGTGAAACTAAAACAACACTTAACAGTCACATACGTGACAAGTACCCCCGCTTCCTCTCTTCCCTATAAACACACACTTCCATTTACATGGAGATGTAGTATTAAAATAACTGTCTTAATACGAAAGTGATAAAAAAGAAGTGTAAAAATACAGACACCCCCACTACCCCACCGTCACTCCTCATTTTATTGTCTAGAAATCTCCATCCCCAGACACCACTCTCACTAAAATCACTCTCTCTCCCCCTCTCTTCTAACACTCACCGCCTTTCATCTTTGAAGCTCTATCCTCTCTAAAGTACATCTGTTTCTCATATTTTAGCACACGAACCTGCATCATTCATGGCTGTTTTAGTGTTTTTAGGTCTTTTCTTGGCCCTCACTGGCCATTCAAGTAAGTTAATTGGATTTTTGTGTTCTTGCTTTCCTTCTTTTGCATTCTTTTGGTTGAAAAAGTTTTTAAGGACTTCATAAATGGAATGTTCATTTTTTACACGGGGTCTTTTTCATCTTTTAAAGTGATCTCCTATCTTGTTTTCTTGGTTCTTCTACCAGTACGATTCAGCTGAAAGAAAGAGTTTTTATATCCCCCCCCTAGATTTTTCCATTCTTTCTATATTTTTTATTACTCCAGGGAAAATTTAGCTTAAATCCGTGATAGTCTGTAGACTGGTGACGATCCCCCAGTGTTTCTTTTAACTCGTCGATTTATTTTGGAGCTCTTTTTTATTATTAATTTCTAGTTATCTTCAGAAGAAAAAGGGTGTGGTTTTGTGTGAACTAACAGTTTTGTTGGTTTTTCATTTTCTGTTGTAGGTGCTACTTACTGCATATGCAAGGATGGGGTTGGTGACACACAGCTGCAAAAGAGCCTGGATTATGCTTGTGGAGCCGGAGCTGACTGTACCCAAATCATTCAAAATGCCCCTTGTTACCAGCCCAACACTGTAAAGGATCACTGCAGCTATGCTGTTAACAGCTACTTCCAGAAGAAGGGCCAAGCTGTTGGGAGCTGTGATTTTTCAGGAACTGCCATGACTAGTGCCACTCCCCCTCAAAGTAAGTCAAGTCCCACAATCCACCCATCTCTTTTCCAACTATATTTTGGTGGCACTAACTCGCTCCTTCTTTTGTATGTTTCTGTATTATGCAGATGTAGCCTCTGGGTGTACATATCCTGCATCTGCAACTCCAAGGTATTGTTTTTTTTTAAAAAAAAAACTCGGTGATTTTGACATCCTGTGTTGGTGATTTCTCTGTCAATTTTGGATCTTTCCAGATTTTATTTTGCTATTGTGTTTAAATGAAGCTTTTACCGTGGGTGGAGTGTGAATCTGGTTTAAAGCTTTGGATACCTTTTTTTTTTTTCTTCATAGAACTTTTACCAAAGTTAATTTTTCTTGCGACTGGGAATCAATAAGCTGATGAATCCTGGTGCTGTTAATCATGAATCTAGCCTCCAGCTGTCTCTTTCTCTTTCTCTTTCTCTTTCTGACTTTCTGCACTTGCGTGTCAACCTTGTACGATCCACATGGTAGATTTGAACTGTGTTTTCTTGCACAAGCAGCATCAGAAAAATATCGTTTCTTTAATGTTGGCTTAAGAGAAATTTTTGGACGGTGGTTAAGAAAAAGTAGATCTATCATTCACGCTTTAACATCTTGCATTGACATATCTTTATAGGTCAGGGGCTGCATTGTCCTTACAGTTTGAGCTGTGTGTCCTGATGTCGATATTTCATCCTTGCCCAAGATTTTAATTCTAAATCTCTCAGCTTGACATATGTTTTCCACATGTTAAGTGCAGATGATGCATTTGTGCAGATTATATTTTTCCGAAGTTTGGTATAATCATTTTCTCGTTTCTCCTTTTGTTTTTACAGCACAGGGACAGGCAACACCCCAACAACCACCACTCCAAGCACAGGCACAACACCCACCGGCACAGGCACGGGCACAACACCTACAGGCACGGGCACGGGCACGGGCACGGGCACGGGCACAGGCACAGGCACAGGCACACCTTCATCTATAATTCCTACCCCGCCTTCATCAGTGTTCAACTCAGGATTGGGCCCAACTGGTTTCAATGATAATAGTAGTGAGGCTCCTGCTTTTAAGGGCACTAACTTGTGGTTCATTGCATCTTTGACCCTCTTGTTTTCAGGCATATTTTTGTTGTGGGGTTGACGGTGAGAAGCTAAAGGGGGGGCAAGGCGGTGGGGGTGGGGTTTGATGTGTAGATTTGATTTTGCAACGGAAGGATGGGTAGGCATGTAATTTTACGTTGGGATTGTGGGGGTCATCTAGAGCCAACCTCACTAGGGTTTTTTGGCTCTTTCCCTCCACCTATGTGAAAAAGCTAGGAATTTGATTCCTATCGAGTGGATGATATGACTACTGCTGTTGGGGAACCTGATCTCTTCTTTTTAGAATTTCTCCTTTTGTATATCTAGAGAGAGGTTGTAGTATTTTTTTATATTAATCTAATGAAAAATTGGCCCATCCACCACCCCCAGTGTTTTTAGGCAGTGACAGTGTTTTTGAAAAAAATTTAAAAAGTTTTTTTATTTAAACTAATATGTTTTTAATATGATATAAAAAATAATTTTTAAAAAATAAAAAATATTATTTTAATATATTTTAAAATGGAAAGTACATTTTAAAACATTTTTTTTTAATCGACCCCCAGTTTAATTATTCTTGCTCGCTGCTTAGCCGTGGTTGCCTTTCTTCGAAATTGTTACGATCCGATTAAAGTGCATCATGGAGGATGCAATTATTAGTGTGTTTTTTTTTTTTTTTTACTATTAATGGCATCATTTTTGTTTTCTCTGGGCAACGCTCTTATGGTCATTTGGTGGAGGCTTCTACATTGGTCGGTATACGGAAAGGAATTTCCTTGTGAACTGCTGGTATAGATTGCTGCGGGGAATGGTGTCAAAAAGTACAACGAAGAAGAATTTGCAGCTTTGCTAGCCAACAAATTCGACAATCAATGTCGTAGGAGAGAGCACGACATTCGAGCCGCCTACCAGCTCGGAGACGCATCGCAGTATGTTTCTTGACGATGATATTTTCAACTGGATCAATGATTTAAAAGTCACACAAGTTTATCGATGATGCCAGGCCAATATAAAAGGAAGCAGTGCGAAATTACTAGCAGCATCTTGGACGTATATAACATCACAAAATAGTATGAGCCATCCATATCAAATGAGTTGTTCCGCGTAGCAGTTTTTGATCATGCAATTTGTAGGAGAGAAAGGGGTAGCTCATCAATCCGTGCCTATCGTGTTATATTTTACTACATGGATATGGCTGAATTAAAGTTTTGCCTTGTCCTCCAAAAAACTAGCTCTTCTGTTCTGTTCATGATTTATTTGTCTTGGAGCATAACTGCTTGGAGAGACGAAATCAAGATACTCGGCGGGATATCGGCAAAACTACAAATATTGTTAATCAAGAAAAAAGAATACGTGATACAAACAAGATACACTTGGACAGGAAAAACCCGTAATCGAAAACCTACTTTTTATTTCTTATATTCAACTGCTTTTCCGCAGCCAGGAATGATTTGAATTTCTTCTTTGAGGTGGTGAATGTGTATATGGGGATGTGGGAGCTAAGTCTATTCTTTCCTGTCTTGAAGCGAAACTTTTCAATCTAGTTAACGACAACGATGTGTGGTTTTGAATGAGATTCTCCATTCAATAACTACATTGAAAATCTTAGATCAGCCTCCAACATCGCAGAAAGATTCCCATTTCCACGTCCACAAATTAATATGCTGAGTTACGGATTTACTCTTACACCAAAATACTTTGCAATTTGAAACAACGAGCAACATATTCATAGACACAAAATGGCATTGAGTTCATCTACGCCTTCTTGTTCCGGGAGTGCGTTGATTGTAGGCAACAAAACTTAAAGACTATCCCTCTGACCTCTTCGATGTTCTTACTCTCCCTACTTCAAATTGCTTTGAATGTTTGGTGGAAGCACAAATCTCTTCCAAAATTTAATACTAATTGTGATTGGATTTAAACCTGAGAAACACTTTGAGCTTCTTTATTGCTAACTTCTCCCACAAAATCCAGAATCAATTTGGCAACAGAGTTGGGCTTTTCCACATGAGGAAGGTGGCCACAATCTGGAATTTGGCGTATGACAGCATCTGGCAGTTCACAGTGCAATCTCTGCATGATGTGATTTAAAGAGCCGCGTGAGTTAATGAGTTTGTTTCCCATTGAATCGATTGGAAAATATGGTAGAGAGATTCATTTAGCAGAAAGTCAAGTTCGTTGTGAGAATCCAAAAAGTTTCACACCGGCAAGTTTCGTGAAAGGCCAAGGACAGATTTTTACAAATGTGTTACACGCTTTGTTTCAAGTTCATCAATCGTATCAATGCACAGGAAGATGTTCAGCAAGTACTAACCACAGCCAACTTGTTGCTAATGATTTGATCATCCTCACCCCAAATGATAAGGGTCTTCTGCTTGACCTGCATAAGAAATTTGTTAAGCATTTTTAGGAAATTGCTTGGAAATCAGGACAATTTGATGCACGAACCAAAAGCACAGATTAATGACTTCAAGGAGTTAATTGCATTCGTCCAGCCTGACACCCCAGTCCAAAAGTGCTAGTTACACGGATTCGACATTCCATGGCACCCTTTTATGCTAATTGGCGAGATCAAAGCATTATTTACTTCATGACACATTAACAAGTACCTTTTTTATCTGGGCACTGACATTATAACCACCAGTATTCATAAAATTTACAGTTGCATCCTCCCACCAAGGATATAGACAATGCAATCTGCCCACCTGGTTACATCCACAACCAATAAGAAAGAGAGAATTAAATCCAATATGACTCTAGCAAAACTTTGTGATGGCAAATATACATATATATATATATAGTGAAACAACAATAGTTTGATAAGTTTCGTTTCTCGGAAGAAACCCTCACGTTCATCCAGTCTATGCTGGTGTTTAATGGTAGACTATTGAATGCGAGAAGATTAGCATATAAGCGCAAGGGGGTGCTCTTCAGTAGATAAACCTGGTTCAAAGAAGTGCTTATGGTTATAGAAGCAATATATACAATTAACAAAAAATGAAAGAGGGGGGCACAAATATCATGCAACAAAAGAAGAGTGTGTAGGAGGAGGAAGGAACATGTGGGTGGCATGATGTCACTCACTCTCTCAAACATGTTCACAGCCCGCACATCTATGGAATAGGACTGGAAGAAAAAGGAAAAAGCTTCTGCTCATTTTTGTTCTAGAAATCATCTGCAGATGGGACTTCTCATCAAGCCTACTGGGCTCTGATACGTTTTCATGTGAAACTGGTTGAGCTAACAAAATATAGAGGCTCTTGCTCAGTATTTTACTTATCCTATCACTGAGGAGTACTTGAACTTTTTTCGTATATCAAAACTAAAATCTCTCTACTTATTCAAGAAGCACCAAGATTGACTTCAGACTGTAAATTCTATATGATTAAGTAATCATTTTAACAGTTAAGTGGCAATTCAAGGAAAAAAGAATGAGCAACGACCGCGCCATTAGATATATAAAATTAACCAAAAGAAGGGAGAATGAGAAGTCACTTAGTGTAGCCATTTGACGAACAACAAAGATCACATGCATGTAAAATAACAGTGGTGAAAATTGCATCAGTTAAATTGAAGAATGTCAGGACCAAGAACAAATCCTAGAGAAATTTTGTTGAGTCATCGACGCAATAAAGCGAAAATATCATGTATAATCAGTGGAGATGACCCTAGATAGAATTGAGTGGAAAAGAATTAACGTTGACAGCAAATATTGAGCATTCAAGACATTGTTCAGTTGAGTGGAAGACTTACCCCAGCATATGCTATAGCTCTAGGTAACTTTGCAAGGTTCCCTGTGTCTTCAGCATATACACTCGCGTCAATCAACACTAACTTTTCTACCTGAAAAGAGAGCTAAACATTTGAGTTTCACGGCACAAATAGATGCAGTAACTTTGGCTACTGCCAGTAAAAGATGTATAATGATTGGCTAGTAACTTCTCCTGAATAGATGGATGGCACATGTGTAGGTGCTCAGTTACCGAGAACTACTTACTGCTTCAGGATGATTGACAGCAAAGTCAATTGCAACAGCAGCACCAAGGCTTGGTCCAATCAATATGATGGGTCTTCTGATATAGGATTTCCAGAGCTGCAGTTAAAATGAGATGACCCAAATTAGTTTTAGCATAATGGATACAATCACTAAATTCTGCAAATACTGGTTTCTGCAACCTAACTAAGGAAGCCTCTAACTGATCCTTCCATTCTGATAGAGGAAATAACAGGCAAGGATAGATTGAAAATTTCATAATAGAGCAGAAAAAGGCTGCGGATTGAACATAAAGTGAACTTGATAGTTGAAGTACCTGATACAAGTGATCACGCTTAGATGCAACATCACATGATGGAAGTCTCTCTGGCAAGCACACAAAAAAACAGGAGATATTACAATCATGGTGTGGGAGGTTGGGAAAAAGAAAGAAAGAATAACAAGATAGTACTTCCATAATTAGAAAAAGGAGGCAAGATATGCAAAACAAACCCAAATCAGAGAAACCCCAGCCAAGAACATCGACAGCCCAAGTCTCTAAACCAGCCTCCTCTAGCAGTGGAAATGTGTATCTCCATTCTAAACAGGAACTGAATTATAACATGTAGTGAACTTTAAAGGCCACATATTTGCAGTTATTCTCAAAACAATGTCACTGAATATATCATGTACCTGTCAAAACCATGGAGGAGAACCACTGGACTTTCCTCGCTCTGTATCAAAGGCTTCACACAACTACTCATGATACTTCTGTCTGCAAACCCCACCTGCATTGTCAGTGGATCATATGCAGTTGGGATGTCTTGGAAATTCGAAGCAAGCAAAAGCGTTACAAAATTTTGATATCGAAAGGTGTGTTCTTGCTAACTATAAATCAAGAAAACCTGAAAAATCAGGAATTTTTTTTTTGGAATTTGCTGTTAAAAATAAGAAAAGGCCATTTTCCCAGCAAGCATAATATTCACAATTAAGTAGCCACACAACAATATATCAAACCAACAAGCAAAGAGAGAGGGTATCAAATACATAGTGAAAGTGAGAATTACGCTTACTGGCAGCCTCTCAATTCTGGTAGCAAGCCTTCTTGCAAATGGGTCTCTGATATTCTCAACCTCTTTGGGTAGAAAAGAAGGGAAATTGCTACCCTGAACTGTAAAGAGTTTCACATGGGCTCTGCGTTTTGTAGGCACTAATGCAGGGCTGGCTGTGAGGGTGAGCATCTCTGTCACCCGCAGGTTGAACTCGTATTGCCGGTTGCTCGCTGCTCACCTTATCCTTAGGTCAAACCGTGAAGAAGGAAGAGCTTCATATTCGTGTGGCCTTAACTGTGAAACCGTTGATCTATATATATAAGCAAGTAAAAATTATTACAGTGGTTATTTTGGATATTTTAACCAGATCGGAATCATCATTCATTTATGGTAATCATTCAGAATCACCTTCTAACACAAGAAATCTGAATTCTAGCAGTTACTATACCTGTGACCCGCGGCCAATTTTTTTTTTTAACGTAAAACATGAATGTTTAGGCAATGATATTATCTGTAAAGAAACAAGAAAAATTCCATGCTTGAGTTATTAATTTAATTAAATTGAATAAAATACAGTAATCTAACAATTTGATTTAAATTATAGGCAATAATAGTAAATGAATTGTATAAAAAATATTGAATTGTATAAAATAGGCCTCGACTATGCTGCGCTAATTTGGGACTGATCATCTCGGCATTCACTTGGGGCCGCGGCTATCTAGCAGAACTATGACCATGCCAACGCAGTTAGCTTGCTGTAGCAAAGAAAACAAAACACGGCAGGCGTACCTCGAAGTTACCTTGCCAACGTAATTTTTTTTTGTTGTAAATTAAGCTCTCTTGTACATGCATAAACAAATGTATTGCTCATACATATTTGTAAAGGAACCTGTTTAGCCTTTCAACTTGTAATCTCCATGCATACGTAATTCAAAGAGTTGGTAAAAAACATAAATGCCGAAGAGGTTATTTGGACCACTAGTTATTACAGTGAATGCCGTTGGTCACACCTTCACACTTCTCTTTGGACTTCCATGGTGAAGCTCTCTTTTACTTTGGTCATTCGAGAATTTTTATCCTCGATTAAACCCTTTTATGTCAATTGGCTTTAATTTATTTAACAAGACAAAATTAAAAAAATAGAGGATCAAAGACAGGGAAAGTAGGTGGCTACTTCAAAGTATGTGCAAAAAAGGTTTAGTTTGACTGTTATACTATCTAATTTGTTTTTTTTTTTCCTTTGGTTTTTGAAATTTTAATTTTGGTCTGGAACTTTACTTTTTTATTTTTCAATCCTGGTTTGAGAGAAAATCATCGAATTCCAATAATAAATAGAAAACGTTCAAGTTAATATTAATTTAGATCATGAAAATAATCAATCTTGGTATCAATAAATTCTATTCGATAAGAAAAGTTTCATTTAAGTGTTCTTTAACCTTTCCATCACCTAAAATGATAAATCTCAGTTTGAAAAGTTTTTTTGTTTCGAGATAATTTTAAATTTATGAATCGGTTTTATAGTTACTGGAAATTATATATAGTTTTATCACAGTGTATATGATGTTTTATAAATATTTTTGGCAAGAACAAAATGGATGAAAATAGAATTCAAGGTAAAACAAACCACCAACCTTAATTTTTCAGTGATCACCGTGGCTGGAATATGGGAAGAGGCATGTGAAGTGTTGTTAACCCCTTGAAAAATAAGAAAGAAATAACTCATCCCAGGTACGTAGGTCTAGACAGAAGGCTAACACGCCTCAGCTTTTTTTTAAGCCCAAGCGCACTGAGAACACCCATGCCAATCCCACATATAATTTAATTATATGATTTTTTTTAATAAAATATATTTTAATTTATACTTAGCTTACAAATACACTTTTTTTAAAAATATGTTCTTATGAAGCATTCTTTCCTTGCAGTTCTATTTAATTTTTTGTTCTCTTAAATTGTATTAAATCACTTTTTATGTGTGTTGTTTTTTAATTTTATTAAATAAAACATTGCTTCCAAAAAAACAATGTTATTGAATACAAACATGTCTATAATTTATGTTTTGAGATTAGATATTTACATTCATTTTTATCTCTCCACTTTTTAATTTATTCATTAGTTAAATATTAATTGGTTTTTAATTGATTTTCATATAAAATGACAGTATTTTTTCTAACATGTATAACCTTGTAGAATATTTATTTTATTTTATTCAATCGATTTCATATGTGTGTTTATTTCATCATTAGATTAAATAAAAATTTATTTTACTAAATAAATCCATTAAATATAATCAGGTAAATGTTTTGTGTTGCGAGATCAAATATCTTAATCTATATTCATTTCTCAATTTATTTCCAGTTTAGTTTTTAGTTATTATTTATAATTTTGTTGACATTTATTGATATAGATTGTTCTCGATGCATTTAATTAAATGCATGTGTAAATTTTTAAATTTTTTTATGTCAAAAAAATATATTAGAAAAACATGTTTTTTTTCTCTTCTAAAAACAATACTCGGCTCGTGAGAATAAACGTTTGAGATAACTAGTAAATAATTAAAATACTGGTATAAGCAAAGTCCACTTTTTATTTTTATTTTTATAGCAACTTGGATTATTAATATTGTTAGTAGGAAAATAATGATTTAGTTAAACGAAGCACGCATTAGGTATTTGTGTGGTAAAGTATGAGGTCTAGGCTTCAGATCCTATTGTTTTTCTGGACTCTTCCTTCTTCTCTCCTCACAGAACTTGTCTTCATCGTGTTATTTTATTTTCAGATTTAGTTTCTTGTAATACTGGAAAACACACAGACCACCTATTTCGCTGTTTTTTTTTTTTTTTAAGGTTTTTCTGGAGTAAGAAATTGTCATGGCAATAAACTTTGAAAATCCATTAGTTAAGAGGGTTTTTTTTTTTTTTTGAGACGGTATAATAGCTATTGTTTTTTAAAATGTATCAAAATAATTTTTTTAAAAAAATAATTTTTGATTTCATCTTTTCAAAACAATATTAAAATATAATTTTTTTTAAAAAAACATTTTTTTAAATATTTTTAAAATATAAAAACAATCAAAATACAAGATTTCTACGTTGGCGCGCGATGCCTTCAAATAAAATCAAAGGCGATGCCATCAAACAAATTTAGTACGTGCAATGCTAATATTTCTAATTATTATCTAGTTAATTCCGTATTAAACAAATTATGTGTAATGTTAATAGAATTCACATACAAAGCAAAACAACAGTTTAACAGCAACGATACAAATATGTTGCGATAAAACATCAATAATAAATTAATTAGTAGTAATATTCTTCTCAAAGTCATGACAATTAGGGAGGGGCAATGGGGTGCTTCCTCGCAAGTACTGTTTACTGTTTGTCCAATAAAATCATGAAATTATAATATGTTTACTTTTCAGGATTTTCAAGCAAATGACATGTCCGGTGATTGCTACTCCATTGTAATTGAGATATTTTTTTTTTATCCAGTTTGACAAGAGAGATATTTTATCTCCTTTTACATGTAATAT
>Ga0325410_1000468_pt1 | contig 42195 bp, 31 predicted proteins | sample PopdelMetagenome_16_FD_206182 | JGI IMG/M metagenome (GOLD analysis project Ga0325410, IMG submission 206182) | Populus deltoides microbial communities from Bellville, Georgia, United States - Xylem-PdIQD-R3 | ecosystem: Host-associated > Plants > Phyllosphere > Stem > Wood/Secondary xylem...
TAATTCAGGTTATTTTTTGATCTACCAAGTCGATGAGGTCATGTCAAGAAAAGTCCCATGTGAAGTAATTTTAAACTCGAGATAGACAAAAATCAGGTTGGAAAGTTTCAAAGTTAAACTGCTGAATCATGTTTAATAACAATATCAAATAATTCTCAGTGAACTGAATTTTTTTTTTCACATTCAATTTTTTTTTTAATATTCTATATGTAATGTAGTGCAGGCTGTAAACTAGTATATACTAATTCCTGAAGAGAGTTGCATAATCGTATATATAAACTTCTGGTGATTTAAGATAATTCCTTGAGCGATTAATTAACTTTTAATTGTTTGATTGTTGATGCTATGAACTTTATACCTAACGGACTAAAAATTCGAGAGGGGAGCCAATTAGGGAGACGTTAAATTTAAAACAATCCTTTATGTTTAATGAATTTTTCAATTTTGTTATGCTCAACCCGTCACCTAACACAAAATGCCTTATTCAGTGACTAGCTGATTCAAATTCTCAATCCACAACATGATTATGTGAATGTCAAGATATCAATTGCATCTGCAACATATATCACCTTCAAAAAGCACTATGACTGCCATATTAAGCGGGGTTGCTCTTGTGCTATTTAATGGGACGCACGTGTAATTAATGATTAATATTATAAAATGATGCAAAATTCAAAAAACGAAACCAATTTTCATGAGCTAAAGAAACATTCAATAACTATGTTTGACATGAACACTTTTTACCCCATTGAATCAAAGAGCAATTTTTGCAAAAGAATATTTTAAAAGGAGCTTTTTTAATATAAAGAAAGAAGCCAAAGGGGCTTTTTCATGGTCTCCAAGGACCATAATTGATATTTTGAGGCTTTTAAGATAAAAGACACTACCAATATCATATCCATGCTAGCAAAACTTAGCTGGTCTGATGCTTGTAATGTCAGCTAGTTTAAATTTATATGTTTAGGCTAATCTTTAGTGGTGGAATCTTATAACCATAGAAGCTCTCCATTTGTTCTGATGGAGCAAAAGAGAAAAGGGTTCTAATGTCAATCAATACCATTATTGCTAGAGAGAGAAGTAGAAAAGAAAAACCTTAGGCACCATCATTATGACGTTGAAGCAAAAGCGGGTTAGAAGAAAGCTTATGAACATGGCATGGCATGGCATATAGCTTGGTAGGAAAAAGTTCCATCTAGACATTGTTTTCCTTTTTGACCTAACCAAGAATATGAACTTAGTTATTAAGAACATGAAATATAAGAGATTAGTTTCAAATCACACCAAGTTATTGCTCTTCTAATTATCCTATGCCATTTCCTCTCTAAGAAATCGAAACATGTTTGATTCAAATCCTAAGAATATCCAAGAGTCTGGATATGTCTTAATCAAATCTTGACATGGATGAATGATAATTCAAGAAAGTCCAACACCCCAAGATTTTTCTTCTTTTCTTTATTATTTTTAAGAAAGAAGAAAATCATGTATCTTAAAGTGAGAAGGATTTGAAGTTAGCTAATCAGATCAACAACCTATTACCTAGTACATTTAAGTTTTGAACACCTGCTTCAGATTTAATAGTATAGATACTCCAACTGAGATATATAGTTATAATTGCAACCCACAAGTCTGGGATTGCATCTAACCAATTAATGATTAAAAACCACAAATTCATTACAACCAAACTGTACTCATCGACTTAAATTCATTTTTACACCGTTTTAGCGGTTTTCAAGTACCTCTCTAGGGAGAATAATACTTGAAATATTCTATAAGACTATCTCTTCATTTGACCATGTTGTTGTCTGTTAAGAGACGACAGAAGTCTTGAAATGATAGGCTAAACACATAAAGACATCTTCTTCTCTACCTCCCTCAATTTTTTTTTAGTATTTTCTCACATTAATATAGTGAAAAAATTTATTTCCTAGCTAGGAATATAATTCTCACTATAACACATAAATAGTGGTGGCGCATGTCCTATATGTATAATCACTAGTCGCACATATAAAAAATACACGATTTATTAAAATACTAGATGCTCTCCGTCTCAACTATCTCAGTTGTCTATATGGCAAAAACATAGTTACACCTAGTAATAAATAACAACAATAGTTTAAGCCAACATTTCACAGAATCATAAAAACAACAATAATAGACAATAACCAACAACCACTAGAATCACCTAATTTCTATAGCATGTATATTTATAATGAAAAAAAATTAAAATCTCAACACCAAAATAATTCATTACAATAAAGAATATCAATTCAATTATAAATTAATTAAATTATTTAGTTAAACATCTAACAAATTAACTTGTCGATGAGCCTGCACCATCAGATCCACGAGCATGTCATCATTGTACATGATAAACATGGTCATCCTCCTCTAGTGCATTGTCCAAACATTGAGCCTCCCTAACCTCATCAAGTGAAGAACAACACGATGAGAACCAAGTATTGAAAGCATCGCGCACAACATTGTCAGTAGCATCACAAACTGCGGTCATAGCTTTCTAACCCTCACGTATTCAAAAATTCATCTAATATATTAGAAACAATTATATTATCATTTTTAAGATATAAATAAGAACATTATTACATTTTAAAAAAACTATTCCATACATACCAATATATTATATCTCGATGCACGAGACTCATAATTATCTAGATTACATGTTAGTTGATGTGGAGTGTCACGTGGATGTCTCGTAACACACTCTTATGGTGGCATTATGAATTACCTTATTATGTTCATGTACTCAGACATGTAGATATCTAACTCAATAGGCGGATACATCTCTGTAAATATGTGATCTCTCCTAGCATGCTAAAAATTGATATATTATGCATGAACCATCGACTAATCATCTTCTTCTTTACCTTGATGATTAACAACAAGCAGGTCATTAAGTGTGTTAACATCATCAGGTATGTGTTGATGCAATCCAAACTGACACATTACTTAATTAGGACAATGCACCTCAACTATGGTAAAACAGTGCATCGAGACCACTGATAGACATAAATCACTTCCTTTAATGGATAATGGAGATGCTCTTCCAATCAAATCATCAACGTACGATGTGCATATCATGTATGAAACCATAAAACATATTTATTAAAAGCATTCACACTAAAACATAAAGTTAAATAAGAAAATAAACAATTAAGTTCACACATACCTGGTAAGGCTCATGTAAATCCAACTCATCTCGATAGAACTCGTGAACATGGATGAGATTTTGTGTAAAATGCCTAATCCTCTCCCCAACCCAACTAACTTGTTCAAGATAGTTGATTTAGAAAAAACAATTATAGAAATAAAATTTAATAATTCATTCATAATTATTATTATCGAGCTTCAATTGAGAGTAGTCTTCCCGTAATCATGTCGAGCATCTGATTTCTCCAAATATCAAGACAATATATGTGAAGATGCTCCCACTACCATAACTTCATATTTACAATAAAAATAATTAGTAAATATTTAAATTAACTCCATTTAATAGAATATAATATCAAATTATACCTATAGAAACAATAAACATTCATTGATTTGTTTCCTGTCTAATATGTATGCGTGGGAAAGCTAGTGATATAGATATGCAAGCATTGTTGAGTCCTAACTGTGGTTATGAATGACAACAAAGTAACATAGAACTACATTCCTTGTCAAACTACTGAAGATCGTGGCTTGAAACATATGCATTATATATGCGCTAGCATAATAATATAATACAATCTTTATAACACCCTCTAATGGGGTCTCAAAACTCTCCTTCAACAATGTTAACCTAATATATTCCCTTTTATATCCTTTAGAGAAAGGCACCCGTCCCAATAGACAAAGACATAAATCATCTTTATTGAAAGATGTGGGGGCTATAATAGGAATTCCATGAATTCCATCTACAAGAAGGTTGACTAGAATGACAACATCTTATAATGTCAGTTTCATCTCTCCAACATGAAAATGGAATTTATAGATCTCTTGCCTCCACAGCTCAACTAATGCTGCAATCAAGTTGTGATCAATATTTATGCCTCATAGATGATTGATCTTGAAAAATTCAGCTTCAATGGCATAAGGTCGAACACGATCATCTAGGCCTATCGGGGCATGATGACAAGGTTTAATCGCAACACCCTGAGATTTTCATAAAAATATGAAAATAAGTATTCAATTACATTTATAATTTATCATGTGACCATGTTATATATTAAAAATTAACTTAGTCATCAAGCCCAAATATCCTAGGACTGATGCTTGTACTACAATCGCAATACCAATAAATCATTAGGACCTGAAAATAATAAGGACTCGTCCTCTCACATGCCACAATATCCTGTTATAGATCCACCTCCCCTAGTTCGTATTATGACGTGTACCTATGAAAAAAATGTTAAAGAATATAGAATAAAAGGATAAAAATAAAAACATAACATAAAGATATGAAAAAGAATATAGAATAAAAGGATAAAAATAAAAACATAACATAAAGATATGAAATAAAAATCTCAGTTTAAAACAATAGTCTTCACATAAGTTATCCACTTTAACATGTTTTTCTAGTATGACTAGGTACACCACATAACCCACATCTTTTTTGTGTATGTCCCTCTCTAGCATCCATCTCATTATGCAGACGAGTGGATTTACATTGACTCCTTTCAACTCTTCATCTAGTTAGACACCCTTCAACTCGTGGCCTAGTATAATTAAGTCATGATGGAATATCATAAGGTTCAAAATAAAAACCATATGAATTTCTATATATGATGTTAGAAAATAAAGGGTTAACAAAATCTTCAAAGTCAAAATACCACAATGTACAACATGCAATAAGATGTGGACATGATCGATGATATAACTGTCATTTATCACATGCACACGTTCTTTGATTAAATGAAACCGTTGTTGAACCTCTCTTTTACCACCAATTACTGGGCGGTTTCAACATGAAAAATGCCATCTAGGATATTAATTATACTCAAATCATGTGATCTTGATTTTGATGCATCAACAATAAGTCTAGGAAGCACTTGCGGAGGCCACAATACACCATGACTAATACAATCATCAACTATAGATCTTCAATCAAAAAAATATTGATTAGTCCTAAAAAGTTAATTTGCCTTATAGCCGTTACAAACAAACCATGAACACTTTTCATGACATTATTAAAAATATCTAAAAAATTAGTGGTCATAATTCCATAACGATAACCACCATCATATGATAATGCCCATCTCTATTTTAATTCAATCTCATGCTATTCTTTAATTTGATCATTCCTGTCATTCAAATCATATACATGATATCAAATTCTCATCTCGAACGCTCTTGACACATCTTATCTAATAGTTTTTCCAATGCCATATTTTTAAATCTTTTATTGAAGTTACTTACAAAGTGGTGAGAAAAATAATGATAGTACCCATCTGGCTTAGTTCATATCTGTGACATAATATTCTTAATTGCCGCATGTTTATTTGAAATTAAACATAAACCAATACATCTACCCATGACATGTCGGTGAATCAAATCTAAACCAATTATTTAAGTCATAAGCATCTACAAACAAGATTTTTGCCTTGTACTTTCCATATAAGTGAGTGCCATCAATACTTATTAGTGGATAACAATATTGAAACCCTTGAATTGAAGGTCTAAATGCCTAGCATACTCTCCCAAATACTATTGTATCACCATCAACCATCTTATGATTCCACTCAATAATTATACCAAAATTTGATTCTTTCAAAGCTAATAGTAGCCTAGGCAATATTTGAAAAAACTCTTCATATGATCTAAACAATCTCTCCAATATTTTTTGTTTAGCCAACCAAGATTTTTTATACAATATATCATACAAAATATCTTTATAGATAGTTGCTTGAATGGTTGTAAGTTTAATACTTATTTTAGCTTTGACAATGGTCAACATCATATTAGCAATAAAATCAGAGTCAATCCAATGGTGGGGTTGCATAACCATTGGATTATTACATATGTGGGGCTCTTTTAATTTTAAAATCTCAAATGAATCATAATTATTGTGATATACCCCATGTAAATACCATTGACATGATGGTTCATGCTTACGTTATAGTTGCACTAAACATTACACTTTGTATTGAAGTGAATTTTTTATATGCCACCATATAACTGTATTGGCTAAATCAGCCTTATTTCAAAACATTTATCCAACCTCCATCTTAGTACTTAAGCCTAAATTCCTAAGACTCAAAGCCCAATCAAAACTCATTATATGAGTAGACTCACTAGCATATTCAAATTTTGAAACAAGGGGTCTCATTGTTTGGTTTATTGGCTCACCTTTCTCATTATCCTCAACTACATAATCGATATGACAATATCTTCATCATTACTCGGTTCAGATTCATCATAACAATATAGAGCTATTACCATACCCAATTGAGGTTCCATATGCACCATGTTTTGAACCAATGTTAAGTTCAATGCATCACCAACTATCCTAGATGGACCTGCTGCATGTTATGATTTTGTGGTTTTTTTTATTGTAACTTGGGACTCGAATCAACTCTAAACTCTAAGAGTTTCCTAATTTAGGTTTTCTACTCAAGTAGAGCTCTAGTATTTGCAACATATTTACAGTGATCAACTTATCTATTGCATTAAAACTCATATTACTAGTAATAGGCACACCGACATAACGAGTCAGATGACCCACACCCAACATCCTCCAAGTAATGTCAACATAAAATTCAACGAAATTCCATCCAATTCCTTAGCACATTAAATTTTTAAATTTATCAAATGAACTGTTTAATCTCAAGCAATATAACTTGGTACTTCCTTCATGATAAATGATACCATTATCATTATCAATGATTTTACCACTATAATAATATAAAATTCCCATTATAGAAGACATGTTCTGTGAAAATCATAACAAAACATAATACTAATTTGTCAATATAACAAATCATTCAAGTTAGATTAAAAAAAATTCAAAATTAACAAAAATCATAAACTAAACCCTAAAACCCTAAAACCCTAACACTAACATAATTATCAAAACATAATTTATCAATTTTTCTTACTAAATAAGACAATATACACACTTAAATTATTTTTAATTAATTTTCAATAAGGCAAAATCAATAAAAACCCTAACTTAAACCCTAAAATCCTAACACTTACATAATCAAAACAACATATTTCATTAATTTTTCTTACTAAATAAGACAATATACACATTCACTTAACAAATTTTATATCTAATTAATCTTTAATTCGAAAAAATCAATAAAAACACTAACCTAAACCCTAAAATATTTATACTAAAAATTCACAAATTAATCAAGTATAATAACAAATTAATATGGGGAAATATGAATATACCTCAATTGGTTAAATGGGTAGCTTATGGGTGATGGTGGTGGTGTCAGTGGCAGTGATTGAGAGAGAAATTTTTGGTTGTCACGGGTGATATCTAAAGAGAAGCGGCGATGGAAAGAGAGACCGAAAGGTGAGGCATATTGTGGAGATGAGATATGGATGGTTTTTTTTATATGATGAAGATAAGGTTGTTTGAGTTGAGAGTGGCACAAGAGGAAGAAAAAGCAGTGGAAGATAGAAATGATTGTGGGAAGAAGAAAAAAATAGGAGACGACCTTGACATTAATTAGCCGGATGGTTGTGCATGTACTATATGCATGACCTATAGGTGCACATGTAGTACATGTATGACCATTGTTTATGTGCTAGAGTGAGAATTATTTTCCCACTATGCTAGTTTGGGAAATTTGTTTCCTATTTATATGCATCTATATGATTGTTGCTTCATGATTGTGTAGTAGTTGTCTTTTTTTTTTCACTTCGAAGTATGACAAAAAATAGGACAAATAATATCATTAAACCATCAAGATTTTTAGCATAGTGGTCCTTTACATGATGAGTGTTCTTGTTGGCTAGCTTTCGGCCTGACTCACTAACTAGGACAATTCAATTCTCATAGTGTTTTCTTCCCTGAATGGGGTTGTACCACATAAAATACATAGATAATATTTGTCCTGGGAGAGTGGTGTGAGTGAACAGAGTCAAAAAACATGCTAATGTTTGGATACATGCTTTGGGATGTGTTCAAAGTGAAGTACAAAGAAATCAACCTCATCAATATGTTTCATGCATGTCATAAAGTACCGGGTTTGCCCAAAAATATCCCTTAATTTTGTTTAGTTAAAAAAATAACACAGTCTAGAAAATGTTTACGAAAGTAATTCAATTAAAACAATCATGGATGGCATTTGTGACTAGCGAGTCGCATGTGTCATATTCAACTTTTTTAAATTGTTAAATCACATGTAATAAAATAGAATAAGGAGAGAGGAAATAGGAGGGGGGGAAAAGAAAGAAAATAAAATAAAAATAAATTTTGGAGGCACACCAAAGCTCTATTTACGACACCATCGATATTATCAGAAAGTTCACGATAAGACAAATCTAATGACAGTAAGGAAGATCACTAATAGAGACTGAGTGGGCCACATAAACTATGCAAAGGTGGCAGGGGATCATTTATCTTTAGAGAGCTTGTTGGCCCACTCCGGTCATCATTGGTGATATTTTTTAGCGTTGTTAGATTTGTTTCATCAAGATCTTTCTAATGATATTGATGGTGTCATCATTAGAGTTTTGATGTACCTATTCTCTCTCCTATTTGTTCACAAATTACGAGGAGAGAGAAAAAACAAAGAAATAAAAGAAGAAAAAGACCTCAAAGGCACACTAAAACTTTGATGATGATATCACAAGTACAATAGGAATGATCTTGATGAGGTGAATACAATGACAGTAATAAAGGTCATCAATGGTGATAAAAGTGGGTCATATAAGAAAAGTGAGCCCTAGCCACTTTCGGGCAACTTATATGGTCCATTTTAATCTTCATTAGTGACTTTCCTTGGTGTCATTGGATTTGTCTTATTGGGATCTTTTCGATAATATTGATGGTGTTGTCAATAGAGCTTCAGTGTGCCTTCAAGGTTTACTTGTTTATTTCTCTCTTTTTTTATCCCTCCCCTCTCCTCATTGAGATTTTTTGAGGCCATTTTACAATTTAAGAAAGTCATATATGACACATATGACTTACAAGTCACATATATTATTTGTGACTCTCTAAACTATGCTACTTCTATAAATATTTTATGGATTGTGTATTAATTAGTTGTTCACAAATTATGTTATAAATAAAAAAAACTAAAATCAAAACAAACTTATATTGAAAGGTCGTCTTTCCAATGTGCCTCATACTTGCGGGTGAATTGACCCCGTTGTGAAGGCACACCACCTCTACGCTGTGAAACCGCATTGGAAAAGGCAGAGTTGCGAGTCGGTGTAAGTGCCTCTTATTGATCGGCACCTAAGAACACATCATCCTCGCTGCTAGAAGAACTAGCTACGACTATATGCTAACGACATGCTATTGATTTCATTCTACACAAATTGAACGAATAATTACATAATCAAATTTAATTATTTTAAAAAAATTCGGCGGCACTTCCCCTATACTGGAGACTACCTAAATTTTTCAAACTTGCAAATATTGACAATATATATGCCACAAACCAGTTTATTTTATTTTATTTTATTTATACCATAAATTTCATAATTTTCAATTTCATCACATTTTCAAAATGATAATAAAGTGTTTCTAACTATAAAATAAAGGGAAAAAATAAAATTTAATTCTATATATTCAACTAACATCTATATAAACTTAACAATAACAATTAAAATTCATGAAAACAATCAAACACTCTATTAAAATTCAATAATAACAATTAAAATTCAATAAAATAATCAATTATTATAGCAAAAAAAACAATAAAATAGACAACAAATAAAAAAAAAACTATAGACTTTAGGAATGAAAAATGCTTACCTTAATAGCGTGTTAACAGTCAAACACTCTATTAAAATTCAATAATAACAATTAAAATTCAACAAAATAATCAATTATTATAGCAATAAAAACAATAAAATAGACAACAAATTAAAAAAAAAAAAAAACTATAGACTTTAGGAATGAAAAATGCTTACCTTAATATTGTTTATTTCTAGACTTTATCTACGTACAATACAAAAAAACACAAAATGCAAAAAAATATTGTTTATAAAACAAAGAAAAGATGAAAAATTGAAAATCATTTAGTAAATTGAATTACAATATATACCTTTTAAATTTTGAAGATGAAGATAGAACCATATGAAGATTAAAAGCACAAAAACTAGAGATATTTTGGATTGAAACGGAAGAAGCGAAGGGGAGAAAAAAATAAACTGAAGGGGCTCTCGGTGGGATTTATACTGCGATTTTTCCAATGGACTATTAAATAATATTATTTTTAATTTCTTCGTTGGTGATTCCATCGGTGAATTCACTTTGAATTTTTTATTTTGCACTAAAATTTCTAAAAAACCCTCCAGAATTTTCACAGTCCATTGGTAATTTCCTCAGTAATTGCAGATGAGTACACACGGTCAGAAATGCATTAATTGCCTATGCATTGAAATTCACAATTTGTTGGTAAATCCATCAGTAATTGCAGATGACTTTAATTTTCTTCTCCAACAAGGTAGTGAACAGTTCCCATCGCTTCTGGAAAATATTGACGGACGCAATCTGTACATATTTCCATTGGCAATGTGGACGTGAATAGTTTCCATGGCTACTGGAAAATACCGACAGACGCAATCCGTCTGTATTTCCATCGATAATGTGGACGTGAACAATTCCAATCGCCTCTAGAAAATACCGATGAACTTAATCTGTTTGTATTTCCATCGGCGATGTGCACAGTTCATGACAGATTGTGCCTGTATTGCCTTTTATCTTCCCTATAAATACTTAAATTTAAAACTGTCCACACAACTCAATAACAACAGTGATAAAATACATATTTCTTGGTATAAAATTTCATCAATAATATTAGATATTCATTTACACTTTCGTGTTCTGATAGTTAGTCAGAATTTTCTTCTTCTTTAATTGAATTGTCATCAACTCCATTGCAATCTTCAATGTGGATATCATCATTATCTTCATAGACTTGTGCTTGTTCGCTCTAACTCAAAACAACATTCAACTTCTCTGGGTCATCATCAACAAGACTATCATCGAAGACATGAAAATTTAAATTTTCTTCTAAGTCAATTAATGAAGCAACTCAATATGGTTCAATCAACTAACTAACTTGAAAGACATCATCTCACACACTTGTGTCTTCGTTCTCATCCTGAACAACCTCTACACGACCCCTGAGTTTTGTTTTTAAAACAGATAACCAATCAACTCTTAATCGATTCTTTTTAAAGAAAGGGGTGTATGTGTAATAAACTTGTTGGCATTGCTTTGCGAGAAAAAAGACATCGTTTACATTGTGGAGTCTAGCTTTTGAGTTAATTTTGACGAAAACATAGTGAGGATCTACTCTGATTCCCCTGTCATTGGTGTCATACCAATAATATTTGAATAAAAAACACTTTATTATGCTAGGTATGATATTGCAATTTGACGACCTCTTTTAATTTACCGTATTAGTCAACTTCAAACTCACTACAAATCGATCCCTTAACACAAACACTGTTGTTACATGTCTTTCTTTCATGCCCGTATTCTTCAATATGAAACACATACCCATTGACAAAATACTTGTTGTAGCACTTAACTTTTCTTTCAGGACCCAGGCTTAGTAAAGACAATGAAACAGTAGCACTCCTTCCCATTTGATAAACCTTGTATATCAAGTACAACAATAAACAGTAAACAAGAATTCTGTAATGAAATACAGTAACTTGCAAGAGATAATGAGTTTGTGATAGTACTTACATGTGTTTTGAACCATGTGGCAAATTGTTCATCTTGTAATCGAAAGATTTGAGATTCGGTCAGTTGTGAGTTATTAGACAATAAATATTGTCGATGTTGCCTACAAGGTTTTCAAAATTATTTGAGTTTATGATATTACAATATATAAATAATACATTTTTAACAAAGTTTAAGTAGTACATATACTTACTAAATAAAAGGTATCAGCTCATCATAGTTAAAGGAACATAATTGTGTGTTTGTTTGAATTCTATTTTAAACAAATATCTTCACCTTACGGCATTTTTAGATGTGAGTCTTCTAGGATTGGAGAATATTGACAAGTTTTCACTAGAAAGCACTTCACCACCATCATCATGCCATGGAACGTGATTGATTCTCGTTCTCAAATGAGGTTTGAAATAGTACGAGATAAATGTTGAGATCTCCTCAACAATATAGGCCTCACATATCGAAGCCTCAACATGTGCCTTGTTCTTGACCTTTTTTTTAAGATTGAACAAGTACCTATATGGAATTAAACAAATATTTTCAATTAAGGAAAATAATGAAAATAATTTATGAATTATATTGCATTTGTAATATCTAACCTCTCGAATGGATACATCCATCTATACTGAACTGGTCCTCCAACTTTTACCTCATACGGTATATGTTTGGGTAGAAGCCCCATCAAGTCAAAAAATGATGGAGGGAATATCATCTCAAGTTTGTATATTGTCTCAATGATATTCATTTCAAACCTCTCAATGTGATGTGTCTGCAACTTACTAAAGCATATATCTCTAAAGAAATTACTGATCTCCGTGAGTGCATCCTATATCCTCTTTGGCAACAAATCACAATAAGCTAATGGAATGAGTATTTATATAAACACGTGGCAGTCATGACTCTTCATTCCATACAATTTGTATTCCTTTAGATTAACCAACCTTGATATGTCCGAAGCATATCCATCGGAAAAACACAGACTCTTAAGACATTGGTAGACTAGTAGTTGTGTATTTTTCTCTAACACGAAGCTTGCTCTAGGCTTTGCGATCTGTGAACCATAAAAAACCAACTCCATATTTTTACGGTTACAGAACAATGCTATATCCATTTTAGCCTTGATGTTGTCGTTTGTCTTCCCTTTCACATTCATGACGGTGTTGAAAATGTTCTCAAACATGTTCTTTTCTATGTGCATGATGTCAAGGTTATGGTGGAAGAGATTGGTCTTCTAATAAGAAAGCTCCAAAAAAAATACTTCGCTTTACTCAGTTGTGGGCCAAACCAAAACCAGGAAACTTCTGCTTACCAGATTGGAAACCAAACACAATGTCACCATACTCTGATACATTGTCATGCAATTCCTCACCAAAAGACATGGGAGTGCAACATCCTTTTCAACTATGCCAACAAAGAAATCCTTTCTATTCTTTTTGTACTTGTGATTCATTGACAAGAAACAACGGTAGCAGTAAAAAAAAGAAGAAGCTTTACTTGCATGAAATGAAATAATATTAATAGGGTGCTACTAATGGGTGCCTATTAAGATTTTTTTAATAATATAAGTCAATCTTCATTTTATTTAAAATCTTCAGTAGTAGACTCATGTTTTTGACGAGCTTATAATATAAGACTCAAACTCGACTTATTTAAATTTATTAGGCTTGATCATTGGTTAGGCTTGTGTCTAGCTTGACTCGTTTAAATTGTTTAGTAAACCTATAAACAAGATAGCCTTAAACTTTGATGTATTTATAACATTATAAACTAATCCATTTCTCATAAAATATTAAAAAAATTGAACATAATAAAATATATAAAATAAATATAAAAAATGTCTATTTTAATAAACTAAAACACATCATTGTTTTCCTATGCAAAACAAATTATAGAAAACATTGTTTATTAATACTCTTTTAACTATTTGCACCACTGTTCATAACTTTTTTTTCTTTTTTCGTCACTGATTCGTTTTATCAATTCCATTATCAAACTTTATTTCTTTCAATTTCATCCTCAAAATTTCAATTAGCATAGTTTCATATGTTGATAATTTCTATCGTTTGCAAGCCTCACATATGGAATTTTTCAAAGACTATTATGATGTTAGATTTTTAAAAACATCTTGCATGGACGATGTGTCATCCACACTTTTATTTTTTGAAAAAAAATAACAAAACTGGAAGTGTTTCCCTGGACTTCGAGTCTTAGGCACCCCTGAGTTTTTTTTTTCAGGCCTAATGCACGAGCTTGACGTACTAAGCCAAGCAACACATGATTTTTTTTAACTATTTTTTAAGTTTAATTTTTAATTAATATCCTCTCTTTTATTTTAAAATTTTTAGTTTAACTTCTTTTTAAATAGCAATTAGTCTTTTGGATTGTTTCTATAATTTTATAATATCTCAATGAAATTATTCTAGTTTATCTTTGATTTTTTTTCTTGTTAAATTTTATACAAGTTGTGTTTGTATGATGTATTTATAAAGACAAAAAAAAAAAGAGATTTTGTTTACATATGTACGTAAGGAGGGAACCATATGTAAAAAACGTCTATTCCTTTGCATTAATTTAGGTTTTTGGTCTATGTCTTTGGTTTCGAGCTGGTTTTCCATGTCTTGTATTGCTCTCAAAGATGTATGAATCATATACAACAAAACTTATCCCCTTAACACAACCAATATATATGAATAACAATAACCTTTTATATAAAGCAAGAATTTATGATGGTTATACCTAATCTGGAATTTCATTTACATATTAACGGTTGTTGGCACCTTTTGCTTATGTACCTTTAATTATTATTTTTATTTTGGATTTTGCCTTTACATAATACTTTTTATAAACTTTACTATTCTATTATATATTTCAATAAGATTTCTACTATGCCTTTAAATTATGTTAAATCATCTGACATGTCTTAAAAATTCGTATATTGACTGATAAGATCAATATTATCTGAAAAATAAAAAGACATAAAAAATAAAAAAACATGAATAAAGAAACCCGAGCCAATGAAACTTTATTTGAAAGTAAAATAAAGTGAGTTAGCATCCAACAAAAATTTTATAGGGGAGTTAACTTAAGAGATTCAGTAACAGTGTGTTGTTACAAACTCACATTGAATAAATATATATTTTAACTTCATTCAATGAATAATTAAATGAATATATAATAAAAACTGAAAAAATGTTACGAATCATTGAAAATTCTAACCTCCCCTCTAGGTCTATATATTAACCTTACATGATCCTCATTTTATAAAATATATTTAAAACATTTATCCATATCTGACGTCCATTATCATGGCTGGTGGAAATAAGCTTTTCATTTTTGTGGCCACGCTCTTCGCAGTTGGAGTAATGCTAAATTCTCCAAAACACACAAATGCTTTTTGGAACCCGTCAAAGTATCCCGAACCAGTTCCGGGGTATTTTAAGGTTTTGGATGGATGTGAAAAGCCTCTAGCAACAAAATTTCCATCTTGTAGTAACGCAACCTTGGCAGCAATATTCAAGAACAAACGCATTCCCAACAAGTGTTGTCCCGAAGTCACCAAGTTTTCAAAATTTTGCTACCATGCTTTAGGGTTGTTTGTTGCCTCTACACCGAATTTTGTATTGACCGTGCCGGAGTTTTTTGAACGGACTGAAAAGGTTTATGATCATTGTCTTCGAGTAGTCCCATCACCTTCAAAGCCTCGTCGTAGTCGTAAGAGAAGAACTCAATAGGGGTGCATTTGTATTCAGTGTTCCTCGCATACAATTATGTATTTTTTTATCGACCATCAACACGTGAATAAAATATATAATTTATTATAAATACCTCAGGCTTTTCTTTATATCGTCAATTTTAATTCCCTTTAGATAGTCTAGTGAGGAGCAGTTGGTTTGTGTTGTTTATAAGACAGTTGTTGGTAGGAATACACTTAATTACCTTATGTCCGGTGGGATCGTAGAGTTAAATTGGCCACATTTAAAATTGGTTTACGAAACTTGCACTTTTGTATTTGTGTTTGTAATTTGCACCGAGAAAGTTGGCATACTAATTGGCTAAGATTGAATCTGGCCTTATGCAGTCACATCACAATATATTTATGTGAGTATCTAACCTGGCCGGGAGCTTTTTTGGTTAGACTACTTTGAGATTAGGGTCTTGTTGTGATTTTATGGGTAAGTATAAAAATGCATGCTTTAGCGTAATTACCATTATTGAGAAGTCCCATAGAGCTGAATTGTGTTGATTGTCTAGTCATAGGAAAAAAAAAAACAATAGAAGTTAAATAATTGTATTGGGTCATAGTAAATAAGAATGTTGATACCATCAATCGACAAGGACATTAAATTTTTATTTTTGTTTTAATGGTCAGGGCATGGCAATCCTTTCTAGTAATATTGACGGTACAATTAGTAGAGTGTTGCTAATAGGCGCGTTCTTAAGAACTATTTAATACAATATTAATAGGGTGCCACTGTTGGCAGTAGACTCATGTTTATGACTTATTTAAATTTATTAGGCTCAATCATTGGATACTATCGAGATTGACTCGTTTGAATTGTTTAGTAAATACATAAACAAGGTAGTCTTAAACTTTGACATATGTATAATATTATAAACTAATCCTTTGTTCATATAATATAAAAAGGATCGAAGATAATGGAATATATAAAATAAATATAAAACATGTTTATTTTTCTTCATCATAAAATATATGTGATATATTATTATAAATGTGTTTCGGCTTGAACAAATTGATAAATAACTCTATTATATCTAATAAACCAAAACACATCATTGTTTTACCATGCAAAATAAATTATACCAAACATTGTTGCATACGTAGTGGCCATGGCTGCAAATCTGGAGTTTCCTTTACATATTAAAGGTTGTTGGCACCTTTTGCCCCAATACCGTTAACAACTTTTCTTCATATGGATTTTGCCCTTATATATTTTTTATTTATTTATTTTACCATTCCATTGTATATTTTGATAATATTTCCTTTATGAGACACATGTTAAAAATTCGTATATTGACTGATAAGATCAATATTATCTGAAAAATAAAAAGACATAAAAAATAAAAAAACATGAATAAAGAAACCCGAGCCAATGAAACTTTATTTGAAAGTAAAATAAAGTGAGTTAGCATCCAACAAAAATTTTATAGGGGAGTTAACTTAAGAGATTCAGTAACAGTGTGTTGTTACAAACTCACATTGAATAAATATATATTTTAACTTCATTCAATGAATAATTAAATGAATATATAATAAAAACTGAAAAAATGTTACGAATCATTGAAAATTCTAACCTCCCCTCTAGGTCTATATATTAACCTTACATGATCCTCATTTTATAAAATATATTTAAAACATTTATCCATATCTGACGTCCATTATCATGGCTGGTGGAAATAAGCTTTTCATTTTTGTGGCCACGCTCTTCGCAGTTGGAGTAATGCTAAATTCTCCAAAACACACAAATGCTTTTTGGAACCCGTCAAAGTATCCCGAACCAGTTCCGGGGTATTTTAAGGTTTTGGATGGATGTGAAAAGCCTCTAGCAACAAAATTTCCATCTTGTAGTAACGCAACCTTGGCAGCAATATTCAAGAACAAACGCATTCCCAACAAGTGTTGTCCCGAAGTCACCAAGTTTTCAAAATTTTGCTACCATGCTTTAGGGTTGTTTGTTGCCTCTACACCGAATTTTGTATTGACCGTGCCGGAGTTTTTTGAACGGACTGAAAAGGTTTATGATCATTGTCTTCGAGTAGTCCCATCACCTTCAAAGCCTCGTCGTAGTCGTAAGAGAAGAACTCAATAGGGGTGCATTTGTATTCAGTGTTCCTCGCATACAATTATGTATTTTTTTATCGACCATCAACACGTGAATAAAATATATAATTTATTATAAATACCTCAGGCTTTTTTTATATCGTCAATCTTAATTCCTTTTGCCCTAATACCCTTAACAACTTTTCTTCTTAAGGATTTTGCCCTTAAATAATTTTTATATTTTTATTTTACCATTCCACTTTATATTTTGAAAATATTAGATGGCCCTTTCATAGGACAAACAATAAAATGCCATGTTATATGTCTTTATCTTATAATGTGATTTTATTAGATCTCCATTGATCATTATAGGAAGTGTGAGTTGGTGGAATACATTGCTAAAACTAGGTCGAAAAAGGCCAATATGATGAGGCAGTACATTTTTCTCCAAGTCGGCCAAAGTTCTTATGGGTTTGGAGTCCTGAAAGAGAACTTTCCAAAAAACTTTGGTCTAGTCCATCCTTATAATAGTAAAACAACAAATAAAAACTTTAAAAAATAGCATACATGCATAATCAATTGGAATTTTTATACATTGTATTTTGCATTGCATTTAAGAAAAAACTACCAATAGGTTCATCGTCAAAGGTCCAATCTCTCTGAGAATTCACAATACAAGACTTGGAAAGTGAAGATAGAACATAAAGAAAGAATATAATTACGGATGAATTACCAGAAGGAAATGGAAAGTTCTAAAAAAGAGTTTGCAAAACCCACAAGCCTTTTGGAGATTGTCCTAGCTGGAGAGGCGACTTTTAGTCATAGTCAAGGTCCTATTGAAACATATTCAATTCCTAACATTTAGCTTGTACCACAATGCCAAAAATGATACAAGTCTTGATCAAACCTTTGAAATCATTTTGGTAGTTGGACACATCATTGACAATTGCTATGCTTTTTGGAAAAAGCTCCTCTATTTAATTGCATTTGATGAAAGCTATAACACCCTAGTCTTATCACCAATGCTAGAGTGTAAATGAGTCAATTTTAAAAGCCTTAAATGTTAGAGATGGGAGATCTGATGTGAAGATAAGATAGATGCTGCAACATTTGAGTTTTTTGAACAAGGTCTTTGAGACCACAATTTTTGTATTTTGTTTTCCACATGTTTTGGAATCTGCACTGCATTTTTAATAAAATATATTTGCAATGTCTTATTGTTGCTTCAAGATTTTGAGATGTTCTTATGAAAGTATATTGATATTTTATTTACATCCATGACCGGATAAGTAAAATAAAAAAATATCTAAAATTTAGTCATTCTCCAAAATAAATCATTCAAATGTTAGGGGGCAATTGACACGATCAAAAGATTGATGTCTTATTCCAAGTGCAGGAGTATCGAAGTAATAAATAACCCGGCAAGACCAGGATCGAACCACAGGGAGGTGAACTATATAAAATTATAAACAACAAATGAAAAGGAGTTGAAGAGAACTTTTGAGATGTGATATTGATATAAGGATTAAATAAGGATAAAATAATTGTCAAGGTTAGAGGATCACCTAATGGTATTTCAAATAAGTATAGTATGAACTCTTTTTATTACTCAACTGGAAACCACACACAAATGAGGTTCCAATCGGATTATAAATTTTTAACATAATTATATTAATTATCTTATTTAAGTAATGTCAATACTTGTAAATGTAATCAGGTATTCATGGTGTAACTTATGTTAACAACAAATCAAGTTCCTTTCGTAACACCAGTGTCGGTTATACCATACAGTAAGCTATAAAAGTGCCAAGTATTTGTTATATCAATTGTTGTACAACACAAATCTAGATTAATCATTTAACAAGCAATGTATTAAAAGTGAGTAAGATAACAAATACAAAACATGTTAGTATCAAACATTAAAGTCCATGTTGAGTTTATATTATATTTATTCTTACACCATTAGTGTACCCTTTTCACCCTGACAAAATTAACTTAGCTAAACATAATGAAGAAGAAAAACATAAATAAACAATATAAGACCATAAACATGATATAAGTTAACTAAGTATAGTAAAGGAAATGAAAAGCATAAACAAGAGATTAATATAACATAAAATAAAACTTGAATATTACAAAATACAAAGAAAGAGAGTGATCTTGATTTGAAAACCAAGATGCCTAAATGTATGGCAAATGCCTCCTTTTATAGGCTACAATTCAAAACTATTGATTTGATAACTAATTATTGAGTGGGTAGCCACCTCCTGACTTGGTGACAACCATTATCTTCTTGTTTGAACAAAACGTCATTGCTAACATCATAATTTGAACTGATAATCTCCATTAAAGTTCTGGGCATTTGTCTCATCTTTCCAACAAAACAAGAATGAGCTCATTTGAACTTCTAAAACTCGAGATATGAATTGAACACTAAACAATGTCTGGGCTGTAGGATGGATTTCAACTTCTCTTTTGTTGCTACAATTTGAACTTGAAAACGGGCATTTTGAATCTTAGAATCTTCATGAAAGTTTTAGGCATATGTCTTAGCTTTTCATCCATATAAACCAGACCTAAATAAAAGTTCTACAACTCCAGTTATGATCCAATAACCGAATGGTGTTCCAGTTTGAATTAAACTTGCATCTCTTCTTTAAGCTTAACCCTCTCTTTGTCTTCTCAATTTCAATAGTTAAAGAAATCAATCAATACTTTGAATTATGAAACATGCCTACATTTGAAATGAGCATTTATCATAAATTAAAGATATCTTATATTATCGTACTTGCTATTACAAAACATGCTTAAGTTAGGGAATTTAATGATACTTTAAGTGCAATATGATGATATTAAACCTTGATAAAAATACACTTTTAAGTACTAATCACACCCCAACCAGCTTATTACTGGTCTCTAGTAATTAAAGTGTTAAAGTAAAAAAACAATGTATAAAATCCAAAAAGCAAGGCATTCATCATTCAACTTCCATTAATCTATCCAAATAAACAAACTCTCATTAGATTTATTTATCTGCTTCATACTTCTTAAACACGATATTAATAAACCTTATTTTTGTGCTCAATATATCCATACATAGTTATGGGGCTTTGCTTGGATGAAAATATAATTTTTTATTCTAATGTTTTTCTAAGGTTAACTTCCTTGGGTTGAGATTTATTATCCTTTTCTTTTCTTTTCTTATTTTTTCTTATTTTTTGTTCTTTATATATATATATAACTTAAAACATAATGCATCTTTAACCCATGTAACGAGCTTTAGGCTAATGACTCCCAAATCAGTTGGTTATAGGGAATTAGGTGTTGAGACACACCTATGAGCCTAGTAACTCGGGTTACAAATACTGATACGTAGATAATGCAATGTTTAATTCTCTTAAGTTTTTCTCCTTAATCTATGTAACAAGCACTGGGCCAATAGCTCCCAAGTCAGTTGACTTTAGGGTATCAGGTGTTAAAACACCTTTTCAGGCTTAATTGCTTGGGTTAGGGAGGCTATGAAACCAAACTTATCTATGTTTTTATTATCATCAATATTATATTTATTTATTTATTTTTACAAATTATATCTTATCCCTTTCCTTTAGTTGTTACTTTTAACAAAATAACATAATTATTGTAATAATCCAATGTGCAACCCACAATCATATGTTAAAGTATGTGTGTGAAAATGAAGATTTAAAAATACTTGTTAAATGAGTATATGAGCAAACTCAAGTGATAACAATGCGAGATTTTGTAAACCTAGATATTTCAAGAAGTGTTATGATAGACCTTGATAAGAATGTATACTAAGATGCGTTTCAAGAGTCAATAAAATTTCTCCTTACTCTGTCATCCTAACAATAACAGTTTTGTCAAATGGTTTTAATAACAACAAAAAGTTAGTTTTATTTTTAACTTACGACTACTACCCTCTGCCCCCAACCAAAATGAGATATTGTCCTCAATGTTCTAAGGTAGAAAAGTAGAGTATAGAAGACATCTCCTAAAGCAGCGACTACTGACAAACCTAAAACAGATTTAAACAAATATAAGCGATAACAAAACAGAAAAATATTATGTTATTAATAAAACCAAAAGACACAATTTTTTACAAACTAAGGCTCAAATCCAATCTCAGCTTTTTACGACTTTCCTTGTTTAACCAGACTATTCGACTCATGGAAGAATGAATTACAGGGATGAAAGATTGCAATAGATCAATCAATTGCTCAGCAGTAGTAGTAGAGATTATGATTTGTCATGCCGAAGATGTTAGAAAATTTTGTTCCACAGCATGATCAAGAAAAGATAACAAATTATCATAAAAACCATTAACATTGAGCAAACCTATAGGTTTCTAATGAATGTTCAGTTAGGCCCAAGAGGAAATATAAAATATCTCTTCTAATGTGCCAAGATCACCTGGTAAGGCATTGAAGGCGTTAGCATGATTAAACATTGCATTCATTCGTTTAGACATTGTGGAGACCTGTAGTTCCTCTCCAACTATTTTTCCGATGATATCCACTTTAGCTAAAGCTTTGGGAATGATACCCAAAACTTGACTACCTCCTAAAAATGCAGCTATTGACACACTCCCTATTAACCCAAGGCTGCCTCCCCCATACACTAAATTAATCCTTCTTTTAGCTAGTACCCGACCAAGATGATTTGCTGATTCTAAAAACTCTTTTTCTTTCCCAGGACTAGATCCACCAAAAACACAAATATTTTTTATGTAATGACTTGAGGAACCTGCCATTTCTATACACTTCTATATCTATTGAATGAATGGGTTAAGTAGAAATGAAGAGAAGGAAGAGAAGATTTTATAGATGAGAAATTGAAAATGTAATCATACCACCTATATGTAAGCCAGCTGAAGTCTTACTCTCTCTCTCTCTCTCTCTCTCTCTCTCTCTCTTTTGTTTTTCAAAACATGTGTATGTACAAGTAGTTGTGATTGTGGCTCACATCTTCCCTTGGTTTTATGTCCAAGAACAGGTTAAATGCCCTCTATGGGTCGGGGATAAGCTTTCCATCTAGTTTTCTTAATAACTAACAAACAAGGTCTTTTTTAGTCAGATTCCCAAAACTAAGTCAGTCATGTTTTATATGAAAATAGGGCCATAAATCATGAATTCCACGATGCACATCTCCACTGGGATGCGTTTGAGAGTTAATAGAAGATTATCTAAAGACTCCTTACTCAGATATCCTTAATTAATTGTACTTTATCTTCACAGTTTATAGATATCATTCCTAAAGAATGACATTATGCATTACAAGTTTATCTGGCACATCGGTGACAAACTTTCAGTCGTTTTGTACGATATTTATTTGTAGAAGTGCTTTTACCTGTCCCAGGCATGTATGAAATAAAAGAATTTGAAGACTCGCTTGATAATCAGACCTTTGCTTCAATCATCTAATGAATATCTTCAGGAATTCCATGGTTCATTAACAACCTTAATCTTTCACACCTAGCACGGTAAATTTTTGCAATCGCATTTTAAGGCAAAACATGAAAATACTTTTCAATTTTTCAAGAGTGGTGTCCATTTTTTTAGATGAGAAATGGGAAAGTGATGCAAAGAAAAGAGAAGGAATAAGGAATTGAATAAACATATACACAGATATCAGTTATCATGAGAAACTGAAAGAAACGACATAAGAGTCACGGAATACCGTTATCCGCCATTTGATCGGGGTTGGAGAAAGACTTGCAAAACAAGAGTCACACCAAAAAGAAACACAAAAATAATGTGATAAAAACAAAATAATCAACCTATATACAGGATCATTCAAACCAGTGGATTCATTTTCACTAGGAAAATTATCAAAGTAAGCTTTCAAACGATGTTCATTCACCTTAAAAACATCGTCATTCTTTGGATTCTCAATATCAAAGGCCCCATAAGGATACACATGTTTTACAATAAATGGACTACTCCATCTTGATTTTAGCTTTCCAGGAAATAAATGGAGTCAAGAATTATAAAGCAAAACGTTTTGACCAACATCAAATGTTTTTAACAAGATTCTCTTGTCATAAAACTCTTTGATTCTTGCTTTATAAATTTTTGAATTCTCATATGCATCATTTCTTATTTCCTCAAGCTCATTTATTTGTAACTTATGCAGCTAGCTAGCATTATCAAGGTTTGAATTGAAAGCTTTAATAGCCCAATAAGCTTTATGTTCAAGTTCCACAAGCAAGTGACAAGGTTTTCTATAAACCAGCCTATAAGGTGACATACCTAATGATGTTTTAAAAGTAGTTCAATAAGCCTAAAGTGTATCATTAAGTCTTAAAGACCGGTCCTTCCGATTAGGGTTCACTGTTTTTTCTAAGATTTGTTTGATCTCCCTATTAGTAAGCTTTACTTGTCCATTTGTCTGAGGGTGATAAAAGGTGGCAACTTTGTGTGTGATTCCATATTTCTTCATTAAAGACTCAAATGGCTTGTTGTAGAAATGTGTTCCACATCACTTATCATGGCCCGAGGGATTCCAAAGCGACTCAAAATATTTTATTTCAAAAACTTGATCACTGTTTCGACTTGGAATTGCCTCTATCCATTTTGAAACATAATCCACTGCAATTAATATGTTCACAAAACCAAATGATGGAGGAAATGAACCTATGAAATCTATACCCCAACAATCAAAGATTTCAATCACAAGAATAGGATTTAAAGGCATCATGTGATGTTTTGAAATAGATCCTAACTTTTGATAATTTTCACAAGTTTTGCAAAATGCATGTATGTCCTTAAACATGGTGGGCCAATAAAATCCATATTATAAGATTTTTGCAGTCGTCTTATTTGATGAGAAATAACCCCCACATGCCTCAAAATGATAAAATTTAATGGCACTACTTGCCTCATTATTGAGAATGTATCTTTAAAATATTTGATCAGGACAATATTTGAATAAGTAAGGGTTATCCCAATAAAAGATTTTTACTCAAAAACTTTCTTTTGTCTTGGGTACTCCAATGAGCTGGCAAATCTCTTGTTGCAAGAAAATTAACAATATTAGCAAACCAAGGCATTGTAGAAATAGAAAGTAAAGATTCATCAAGAAAGTAATCATTGATTTGTGTGAAGTCAGATGTGGAATCTATTGTCAATCTTGACAAATGATCCGCAACAACATTTTTGGTGTCTTTCTTGTCTTTGATTGTGATATCAAATTCTTAAAGTAACAAAATCCACCGCACCAATCTAGCCTTAGAATCCTTATTAAAAAGAAGATATTTCAATACTGCATGATCACTAAAAACAATAACAGGTGAGCCAACAAGATAAGATCTGAATTTTTCACATGCAAATACTACTGCAAGGAATTCTTTTTTAGTGGTAGTATAATTCATTTGAGCACTATTTAAAGTTTGACTTGCATAGTAAATCACATAAGGTTTCTTATCTTTTCTTTGTCCCAAGACAACACCCATGACATAATCACTAGCGTCACACATTATTTCAAAAGGTAATGACCAATCAGGAGGTTGAATGATAGGAGCAGAAGTAAGCAAGTTTTTAAGTTTAACAAAGGTTTCTTCACAATGTTTAGTCCATTCAAAAATATTATCCTTTGTTAGAAGGTTACTCAATGGCTTAGATATTACACTAAAATCGTTGATAAACCTTCTATAAAAACTAGCATGTCCTAAGAATGATCTAACATCTTTAACAGATTTTGGTGTTAGCAAGTTGGCAATTAACTCGATTTTAGATTTGTCAACCTCAATTCATGTTGATGAAATAATGTGACCAAGTACAATGTCGTTTGTTATCATAAAATGACATTTTTCCCAATTCAGCACAAGATTCTTCTCTTCACATCTGTTCAAAACATTTTCCAAGTTAGTTAAACAATCATCAAATGAATCACAAAAAACAGAAAAATCATCCATAAAAATCTCAAGAAAACATTCAACCATATCACTAAATATGCCAAGCATGCATATTTGAAATATGGTTGGTGCATTACATAATCCAAAAGGCATCCTTTAATATGCAAAAGTACCAAATGGACATGTGAAAGTATTTTTCTCTTAATCTTCCAATGCAATTTCAATTTGATTGAAACCTGAATAGTCATCTAGGAAATAATAAAATTCATAACCTGTAACTCTTTCTAGGATTTGATTCATAAAAGATAAAGGAAAATGATTTTTTCTAGTAATTGAATTAAGTTTTCTATAGTCAATGCACATGCGCCAACCAGTAATAGTCCTAGCTGGAATTAACTCATTTTTCTCATTTGTTATCATAGTGACTCCAGACTTTTTAGGTACAACTTGGGTATGACTTACCCATTTGCTGTCAGAAATAGGATAAATGATTCCATTATCTAGAAGCTTAATGACTTTGTTCCTCACTACTTTTTTCATATTATGATTAAGCCTTTGTTGCATTTCTCTAGAGGGTTTAGCATTTTTCTCCAAATAAATCATGTGTGTGCAAATCAAAGGACTAATTCCTTTTATGTCAGCTATGGTCCATCCTAATGCATTTTTGTGCATTTTTAGAGTCTGTAATAACTTACCTTCTTGATGAGCATTGAGTTTGGAGGAAATTATTACCAGAAAAGTTTCATTTTCTCCCAAAAATAAATATTTGAGATTAAATGGTAATGGCTTCAAATCAAGTTTTGGTGGTTAAACACTTGAAGGTATGGACTCAATTGATCGTGGTGGCAATTCTTCAGTTTTTGGTCTCCAACTATTTGCCTTTGATTCTTCCTGAAAATAAACCATTTATAAATATTCAGATTCATTAAACTCAATTTCACTGGAAGTAGTTTCAAATTGATCATAAACTAATTTTTCAATAAAGTCTACTTCCTGTAAATCATTATCATCTTTAGGTTGCTTGTAAATGTTAAAAACATTCATCTCCAAAGTCATGTTTCCAAAAGATAACTTCATCACTCCATTCCTACAATTAATCAATGCATTAGAAGTCGCAAGAAATGGACATCCTAAAATAATAGGAATTAAATTACATGCTTCAACAGGTTGTGTATCCAAAAACAATAAATTCCATATGATAAATGAATTTATCAACTTGTACTAACACATCTTCAACTATTCCTTTATATACTTTTACATATCTATCAGCAAGTAAAAGAGTTATAGAAGTTGGTTTTAACTCACCTAGATTGAGACTTTGAAAAATTGAATATGAAAGTAAATTCACACTAGCTCCAAGATAAAGTAAAGCTTTTTCATTTTTATGTCTCTAATAAAGCATGAAATTATAGGACAACCAGGGTCTTTATATTTCAAAGCATTATTGTTTTGAAGAATAACACTTGTTCGGCTAAAAAGGCTTTCTTTTTCACATTCAGTTTTCTCTTCACAGTGCACAAGTCTTTAAAAATTTTAGCATAAAAAGGTAACTGTTTCATAGCATCTAACAAAGGTATATTGATCCTTACCTGCTTGAAAGTTTCAAAGATTTCAGAATTGTGATTGACTTTCCTTTGTTTGGTCATGGCATGAGGAAATAGAAGTATTGGTGGGGAATCAGTCTTTTCTTTACAATGTTCATGTTCAACCCTTTCCTTACCCTTAGAGATTAACTCATCATCTTTCTTACAAGGTTCAAGAATAGGTTTTTCAATAACCTTACCACTGCAGAGAGTAGTGACTTATTAGACTTGATCCATGTGTTGGCTTCCGGAGCTACTCGCACTTGAATTGTATTGCCCTTTGAGATTTTATTGTGGTTGAGATGGAAACTTACCTTTCTCCTAAAAACTGAGAGCATATTTGAACTTTGCAAGAGTATCTTTCAAATCTGCCGTAGTTTAAGCATTTTGAGTGTTGATTGTCTTTTGCTTTTCAATGAATGCATGCAATGTTTCCTCAAGATTTCTTCTAGAAGGGGGAGTATAAGGAGGTGCATATCCATGGGAATTTTGAAAATTATGGTGTGCTTGAAATGGTGGCTGTGAAGTTTGTGCATTATTGTTACCACTCTTCCAACTGAAATTTGGGTGATTTCTCCAATCAGGGTTATACGTTTGTGAGTATGGATTCTGATTTGGCCTTTGGAAATAGTTTAAAGCATTGGCTTGTTCATGGAGACATTCATTGAAAGAAGGCAAAGTTGGACAATTATTGGTTGAATATTCATTAGTTTCATAGATTTGACATACAATTTCTTAAACAGATTTAAATTAACCACTCCTTTTCAATTCTAGTGCCTCGACTTTTCTAGCTAAAGATGCAAATTTAGCTTGGAGGTCATGATCTTCCCTAAGGTTGTACATACCTCCACTAGATGTATGAGGTTGAGTTTTACCTAGTGCCTTACAAGTACCTGTAGTGTCCTAATTTTGAGCATTTTCAGCTAACAAGTCTAGGTACTACATTGCTTCATCAGGGTCTTTATCTTCAAAAGTTTCATTGCACATCAATTCCACCATTTGCCTATCTTTAGGTGTTAACCCTTCATAAAAGTGTGAAACCAATCTCCATGCTTCAAAACCATGATGAGGACATGTATTAAGCAAGTCTTTATACCTATCCCAACACTGGTAAAATGTTTCTCCTGGCTTTTGAGTGAATGTAGTGATTTGTCTTTTAAAAGAGTTTGTTCTATGAGAAGGGAAAAACTTCTTTAAAAATTGTTGTTGCATTTCATCTCAAGCATGAATGGATCCTGACCTCAAATTTTATAGCCATGTTTTAGCTTTATCTTTTAATTAAAAAGGAAAAAACTTTAATCTGATGGTGTTCATGCTACAATTTAAGTCATTATAAGTGTTACAAACTTCTTCAAATTCTCTTAAATGCAAGTATGAATTTTCTAATTCTAAACCATGAAAATAGGTAAAAGTTGAATAATGTCTCGCTTAAAATTAAAGTGGGATACATCAAGAGAGAAAACTATACATGGTGGTGCACTTATTCTTGTTAGATTCATGTGGTCTCTAAGTGTTCTAACTCGACTATTCTCATTATTCTCATTATGAAGCGACTGATTATCCTCTTCAACCATGTTTTCTAAAGAGGATGAAGATTTCCTACAAAGTTTACCACTTAATGTGTGTGATCAAACTTTCATGCAAGTGCAGAAGGAAAGAAAAAGAAAAAGAAGAAACAAAGAAAAAAAATTAGAAAAACAATAAAAATGAAAAGAAAAATAAACTAAAATATATAATTTATAAATTAACTTACCTCCCGGCAATGGCATCAAAAACTTGACACGATCAAAAGATTGATGTCTTATCTCAAATACAGGAGTGTCGAAGTAATAAATAACCCGACAAGACAGGGGTCGAACCACAAGGAGGTGAACTATATAAAATTATAAACAACAAATGAAAAGGAGTTGAAGAGAACTTTTGAGATGTGATATTGATGTAAGGATTAAATAAAAATAAAACAATTGTCAAGGTTAGAGGATCCACTAATGGTATTTCAAATAAGTATAGTATAAACTCTTTTTAATACTCAACTGGAAACCACACATAAAGGAGGTTCCAATTGGATTATAAATTATTAACATGATTATATTAATTATCTTATTTGACTAATGTCAATACTTGTAAATGTGGTCATGTATTCATAGTGTAACTTATGTTAATAACAAATCAAGTTCCTTTCATAGTACAAGTGTCGGTTATACCATATAGTAGGCTATGAAAGTGTTAAGTATTTGTTGTACCAAGGGTTGTACAACATAAATCTAGATTAACCATTTAACAAACAAGGTATTAATAGTGAGTAAGATAACAAATACTAAACATGTTAATATCAAACATTAAAGTCCATGTTGAGTTTATATTATACTTATTCTTACACATTTAATGTACCATTTTCACCTTGACAAAATTAATTAGCTAAACATAATGAAGAAAAAAAACATAAATAAACAATATAAGAACATAAACATGATACAAGTTAACTAAGTATAGTAAAGGAAATGAAAAGCATAAACAAGAGATTAATATAACATAAAATAAAACTTGAACATTACAAAATACAAAGAAAGAGAGTGATCTTGATCTAAACACTAAGATGTCTAAATGTATGGCAAATGCCTCTTTTTATAGGCTAAAATTCGGAACTATTGATTTGATAACTAATTATTGAGTGGGTGGCCACCTCTTGACTTGGTGACAACTATTATCTTCTTGTCTGAACAAAACGTCATTGCTAACATCATAATTTGAATAGATAATCTTCATGAATGTTCTGGGCATTTGTCTCAGCTTTCCAACAAAAGAAGAATGAGCTCATTTGGATTTCTAAAACTCGAGTTATGGGCTAAATACTGAACAGTGTCTGGGCTGGAGGACAGATTCCAACTTCTATTTTGTTGCTACAATTTGAACTTGAAAACAACCATTTTAAATTTGGACTCTTCATGAAAGTTTTAAGCCTATGTCTTAGTTTTCCATCCATATAAACCAGACCAAAATAAAAGTTCTACAACTCCAGTTATGATCCAATAACAGAATGGTGTTCTAGTTTGAATTGAACCAGCATCTCTTCTTTAAGCTTAGCCCTCTCTTTGTCTTTTTAATTTCAATAGTTAAACAAATCAATCAATCCTTTGAATTGTGAAACATGTCTGCATTTGAAATGAACATTTACCATAAATTAAAGATATCTTATATTATCGTACTTGCTATTATAAAACATGCTTAAGTTATGGAATTTAATGATACTTTAAGTGCAATATGATGATATAAAACCTTGATAAAAATGCACTTTTAAGTATTAATAAGCAATCCCAGCTTTCTGAAAACCAAAAAAGGTCCTTATACACCCCTGATAAATATATGGAAACAAAGCTTCAGCTTATCCATATCATAACCAAAAAAAATCCTTCTCAAGCTTCATAAAAAGGAAAAATCTTGCTTGAAATAATAAAATTGTGTTCAAAATAAAGTTGAATGATTTGATGACATAAATGGTGATAAATGGTGTGCATTTGGTTTATGGTTCTACCTGTCCTACCGCATCTTCTCTAAGGTTAACCATTTGGTTGTTCTAATTAGTATAAAAAAGGCTAATACTTATCAACAAAAGCAAGTTTGAATTTGAGATAAAGAAAGGCCATCTTGAATAAACCTTTCACATTTCTAAAAATTATCCCTTTTTATCCCAGTTTAAGTCGTAAATGATTTATTTTTATAATAGCCCTTGACTAGGATCACCTATACACTAAAGTCAAATTTTGAAATTCTCCAAGTACAAACTGTCAAAAGCGGCATAAATATCACAAAAAAGAGAAAAATAAAATAGACAAAATAAAAAACCTCTCCAAAGTCTCTAATTAAATACAAAATATCAAAAGGGGTGAGGAGAGAGAGAGAGAGATCTAAAAAGTTTTTTATTTGAAAGACAAATGTCAAATGAAAAAAAAACATGGAGAATAAAGATCATAATGAGATCAATAAACAAAATAGAAAAGCTAGGAAAAGATCTCTACATGAAACAAGTGATACTGTGTCTTTTAACCCGGTTAACATCATTTGAGTCGCATGATTATCCATTCTTTTATAGTCATGAGTCATAGCCTACATTGCGTACCTTAAAAAGTCTTTTATGGTAAGAAACAACTTATTTGCACTAAAAGGTGTCAACCTTTACAAATAGAAGAAAAATCATGGCCTGAATGTGCACCATAAGTCATTTTCATGTCATTAAATCATCTCATCTTTACCAATAAATGAACAAGCTTAATGCAACATAAGCAAGATGTTTTCCTTTTTGAAAGACAAAAATAAACTATGGAACCTTTTCTGGCTGAATTTGGCATATATTCAATTAAATTTCATTTGATCTAGATCATTCTTTTTTTTTTCTCAAGCCTAATTAACTCTCGTCTATTACAATGAAAAATCCTTCCAATTAAAATTTGTGAATATTTAGAATAACTATAAGAATTTTATGGTCAACTTCTGATATTCAAATACCAGCCTCACTTGTAGGTCCAATGTTCTATACCAGAATATTAACCATTAATTCTCATGAATTAAAATTTTAGTTGTTGAAATATTGGTCAAATTCTCATGGATTTAGTAAACTGATTATTAAATCCCAAAATTCTTGAAAATACGTATTTTGAATTTTTGTATGGAAATATAAACGATATGATTTTTTATATTTTTTAGAGATTTGGCCATATGCAACACACAAAAGACTTTTTTTATATATTTGTAGGCTTTTTAGAACAAAAACCACCCTAAAAAAGTAAAAGAGGTTTTCCCAAACATATCTTTAAATCTAAATTTCAATAAAAACATCCAAACAAAGCCTAACGAAAAATTTGATTTTTTTTTATTTTCATTTATTTTTATTATTTTATATTTTATATATTTTATATCCAGCTAGGTCAACCCGACCGGGTTGATCCGATTCGACGGACTTGACCGAGTTGACTCGGTAGGGTTCACCCGACTAAGTCTACTAAAAAACAAACCAATAGAAGAAACCAAAACCAAGACATATCAAATGTTACAAAAACATAAAAACTGAACAAACTTTCAATCAAAACGGATCAAATGCACTAAAGATTAAAAAAAAATTTGAAGAACATTTATCTCCATTTTGTAAAACACAACTCTCAATCCAGACTAGATCTCTAACAAAACAAAAGGGATGGTTTCGTTCACATTCATATACAAAGTAAGAATCAGGGATTCATTTGCTTCAATGGTTAACAAATCAACATGATTTTTGCTAAAATGGATTTCAGTTCAAAACTAAAATTCTAGGATTAAAATCCACTAAAACCTGTTATTGGTGCGAAAAATTCATAGATTACTTGCTAACAGTGATAGACGAACTTGTGTAAACTGGAATTTAAACCAAATGAGTTATAAAATTAGCACCTAAGGCAAGATTTAACGAATGAATCTACTAAAACCTAGAAAACCAAACCTAGAAGTAGAGGTTATCTTTTCATCAATAGAAGGTGCCCTCCCTCTTTGGTGCCGCTTCTGGCATCCATTAAATCAAAGTGCCATGCAATATAACAAAAAAAAGAAGAAGTAATCAATAGTATATCAATACATTCAAAACTTCATATTGAACACAAGAAAATGATCTAGCAGGCCTCATGGACTCCACTTTCAAGGTTTGAATGTATATATCTTCTTAGCTTAGAAATTCCTAAATCTGAATCGATTCTTGGTATTGCCTTCCTTCTTTTTTATTTTTAGGCATCTCTAGACAAGTTTGAAGCTTCCAAATCCTTCTAGATGGAATCCTTGCACCTTAACCAAAGTTTTTTTCTTCTTCTCTCTTTTCTCTTTTCTTTTCTCCCCATTTTCTCTTTTCTTTTCTCCCTTCTTTGATGCTCCTAGATTCCTTATTTTATAAGCGGATTTAGGTATTCTAGATGGGTTGTTGGGGTTCTAATAGACTAAAACCTAGCTGGTTTAGTAGGAAACTTGGAGACCAAGGTGAAGTGTTTTCTACCTTTGGATCTAAATAGAAGGGTTTTAAACCTTTGATGGGAACCTTCTGGGGTTTCTAAGGCGGAGCACACAAAAAAGTTAGGTGGTTTTCTGCAAATGGTTGTCCCTATCCAGGCTGACTGGGTTGGTTATTTTAGTAGCTTCGCCAGAGCAACTCTAACGTCAACGTTGCCTAAGACCATTTTAACTTAGTAAAGGGGGTGCATACCTTTCAATCAGATCCATTCTTTCTTGATTTAAAGGTTTGTCGCACCACATTCAAACATTTGAAAGTGCCCGCTCAAATAGTGTGATGACTGAAATTGTAATGCTAGTTTACCAGAGATAAGATGTTGTGGAGATTAATGAAGAATATTGGATGTAAATGTTTTATTTTAAAGACATGGGGTTTTAGAGGGGGTGTTTCTGAATTAAATGGTGGTGGTTGCAGCCTTTGAGGTGATTGAAAATGTCATATTCAATCGCCTAAAAGTTTCCATCCGATCAACTGAAAACTAAAATAGAAGAAGAAGAAGACGAAGTACCTTGAACTACGTTGTTTTGACTAATTCCTACATATTAGGGTTTTTTTTATTTAGGATCTATTAATTTTCAATTTAATCCATATTCTTCTGATTTCGTTCTATTTTACTCGTAATTTCCCTCTAACTTTCTAATTTCATGCAATTGCGTCTCTGCCAGATTCATTTATCACCCCTAATTTTTAGCGTCTTTTACAAATTAATCCTTGGTCTCTGATTTGTTCAATTAGACCCCCAAATGACCACTAAACTTCTATTTTTTTTTATTTGACCCTTGATTTATCCAGATTGTAGTCCCTGAAGTCGCGCGTGTTTTGCTTGTTGATCTTTGGCTAAAAAAATGTTCAATTAAGTCCTTATTTGCTCACCGGACTTTAAATTTTATGCAATTAAACCCCTATTTGACTTATTAAACTTTCCAAGATTCCAATTGACATCTATTAAGCTTAGAAAAGAGATGCTGGTTCAGTTCAAACTGAAACACCATCCGGTTATTGGATCATAACTGGAGTTGTAGAACTTGGATTTAGGTCTGATTTGTATATATGGAAAGCTAAAACATAGGTCTAAAACTTTCATAAAGAGTCTAAGATTTAAAAGTGTCATTTTCGAGTTCAAATGGTAGCAACAACGAAGAAGTCAGAATTTGTCCTACAGCTTAGACACTGTTCAATTTTTAGACCATATCTCGCGTTCTAGAAGTTCAAATGTGCCGATTCTTATTTTATTGGAAAGCTAAGCAATTTCCTAAAACTTTTATAAAGACTATCTATTCAAATTCTGATGTTAGCAATGACGTTTGGTTCAGGCAAGAAGATAAGGATTGTCACAAAATCAAGATGTGGCCACCCACTCAACAATTAGTTATCAAATCAATAGTTCTGAATTTTGACCTATAAAAGGAGGCATTTGCCATGCATTTAGGCATCTTGATTGTTCAAATCAAGATCTTGCTCTTGCTCTCTTTCTTTGTATTTTGTAATGTTCAAGTTTTATTCTATGTTATATTTTCCTCAATCTCTTGTTTATGCTTTTCATTTCTTTTACTATACTTATATAATTATGTTCTTATATTGTTAATCTATGTTTCTCTTATTTATAATGTTCAGCTGAGTTTATTATGTCAAAGTGAAAAGGTTACACTAATGGTGTAAGAATAAGTATAGTATAAACTCAACATGGACTTTAATGTTTGATACTAACATGTTTTGTATTTATTATCTTACTCACTCTTAATACCTTGCTTGTTAAATGGTTAATCTAGATTTGTGTTGAACAACCCTTGGTACAACAAATACTTGACACTTTCATAGCCCAACTATATGGTATAACCGACACCTTTGTTATGAAAGGAATTTGATTTGTTGTTAACATAAGTTATCACCATGAATACCTGACAATATTTACAAGTATTGGAATTACTCAAATAAGATAATTAATATAATCATGTTAATAAATTATAATCCAATTGGAACCTTCTTTATGTGTGGTTTCTAGTTGAATAATAAAAATTATATTATACTTATTTGAAATACCATTAGTAGATCCTCTAACCTTGACAATTGTTTTATATTTGTTTAAATCCTTACATCAATATCACATCTCAAAGCTCTCTTCAACTCCTTTTCTATTATTATCTATTTCTTTATTTGTAGTTTATACAGTTAACCTCTCTGTGGTTCAACCCCGGTCTTGCCAGTTTATTTATTACTTTGACACTCCTACATTGGGAGAAGACATCAATCCGTTAATCGTGTTAAGTTTTTGGTGTCATTGCCGGGGAGGTAAATTCCTGTATAAATTATAATATTTATTTTATTTTTTCTTTTCACTTTTCTTGTATCTAACTTTGTTTATTTTGTTTTGTTTCTTTTTTTTTTCTTCTTCGTTTTATTCTCTTCCTACACGTGCATGAGAATTTGGTCACGTACATTAAATTGTAGACTTTGCAGGGTATCCTCATCATTTCAGAAAATATGACCGAAGAGGATAATCAGTCACTTCATAATAAGAATAATGAGAATAATTGTGTTAGAACACTTAGAGATCACATGAATCCAACAAGAACAAGTGCATCATTATGCATAGTTATCCCCCCTGATGTATCTCATTATAATTTTAAGTCAGGCATTATTCAACTTTTTACCTTATTTTCATGGCTTAGATCTACAAATTTTGTACTTGCATGTGAGAGAATTTGAAGAAGTTTGTAACACTTATAATGACTTAAATTGTATCATAAACACCATCAAATTAAAGCTTTTTCCTTTTTCATTAAAAGATAAAGCTAAAATATGGCTACAAAATCTTAGGTCAGGATCCATTCGTGCTTGGGATGAAATGCAATAATAGTTTTTAAAGAAGTTTTTCCCTTCTCACAGAATAAACTCTTTCAAAAGGCAAATCATCACTTTCACTCAAAAACCAGGAGAAACATTTTACCAATGTTAGGATAGGTATCGAGACTTGCTTAATACTTGCCCTTATCATGGTTTTGAAACATGGAGATTGGTTTCACATTTTTAGGAAGGGTTAACGCCTAAAGATAGACAAATGGTGGAATTGATGTGCAATGGAACTTTTAAAGATAAAGACCTCAATGAAGTAATGGAGTACCTAGACTTGCTAGCTGAAAATGCTCAAAATTGGGACACTACAGGTACTTGTGAGGCACCAAGTAAAACTCAACCTTATACATCTAGTGGAGGAATGTACAACCTTAGGGAAGATCATGATCTTCAAGCCAAATTTGCATCTTTAGCTAGAAAAGTCGAGGCACTAGAATTGAAAAAGAGTGGTCAATTAAAATTTGTTTAAGACATTGTGTGTCAAATCTGTGAAACCAATGAACACTCAACCAATGATTGCCCAACTTTGTCTTCTTTTAAAGAATGCCTCCACGAACAAGCTCATGCTTTAAACAGTTTTCAAAGGCCTACTCATAACCTATACTTACAAACATACAACCCTGGTTAGAGAAATTACCCAAATTTCAGTTGGAAGAGTAATAACAATAATGTACAAACTTCACAACCACCATTTCAAGTACACCATAAATTCCAAAATTCTCATGGATATGCACCTCCTTATGCTCCACCTTCTAGAAGAAATCTTAAGGAAACATTGCATGTATTCATTGAAAAGTAGGAGACAATCAATACTCAAAATGCTCAAACCATGGCAGATCTAAAAGATTCTCTTGTAAAATTCATATCTACTCCAAGTTTTCAAGGGAAAGGTAAGTTTCCATTTCAACCACAGCAAAATCCTAATGGGCAATACAATACAAATGCAAGTAGCTCCGAAAGCCAACATAAGGATCAAGTCAAATCAGTCACTACTCTTCGTAGTGGTAATGTTATTGAAAAACCCACTCTTGAACCTTGTGAGAAAGATGGTGAGTTAATCTCTGAGGGTAAGGAAGGGGTTGAATCTGAACATTGCAACAAAAAAAAACTAATTCCCCGCTAGCACTTCCATTTCCTCATGCCATGACCAAACAAAGAAAGTCAATCACGATTTTGAAATCTTTGAAACTTTCAAACAAGAAGAAATCAAGGATTGAAAAGGCACCGAAAATGTTGTTGCGGATCATTTGTCAAAATTGACAATAGATTTGACATCTGACATCACACCAATTGATGATTACTTTCCTGATGAATCTTTACTTTCTCTTTGTTCAATATCTTAGTCTACTAATATTGATAATTTTCTTGCTTTAGGATTTTTGCCAGCTCATTTGGATACCCAAGACAAAAGAAAGTTTTTGAGCGATGTGCAGAACTTTTATTGCGATAACCCTTATTTATTCAAATATTATCCTAATCAAATATATCAAAGATGCATTCTTGACAATGAGGTAAGTAATGTCATGAAATTTTGTCATTCTGAGGCACGTGGGGGTTATTTCTCATCAAGATAGACAACTGCAAAAATCTTACAAAGTGGATTTTACTGGCCCACCATGTTTAAGGACTCACATGCATTTTGCAAAACTTGTGAAAAATATCAAAAGGTGGGATTTATTTTAAAACATAGAGAGTATTTAGATAATCTTCTATTGACTCTTAAGTCTCATCATAGTGGAGATATGCATCATGAAATTCATAATTTATGGCCTCATTTTCATAAAGAACTTGCTTGTCATAGTCTTGGAAATCTGACTAAAAAAGATCATGTTTGTCAGTTTTTAAGAAAACTGGATAGGAAGTCTATCCTCGACCTATAGAGGGTGTTTAAGCCATTCTTGGACGTAAAACCAAGGGAAGATGTGAGCCACAATCACAGCTACTTGTACATATACATGTTTTCAAAAAAAAAAAAGAGACTCTAGCTGGCCTACATATAGGTGGTATGATTAGATTTCAATTTCTTATCTATAAAATCTTCTCTTCCTTCCCTTCATTTCGACTCAACCCATACATTCAACAGATATCGAAGTATGTAGAAATGACAGGTTCCTCAAGTCATCAAATAAGAAATATTTATGTTTTTGGTGGATCCAGTCTTGGGAAAGAAAAGGAGTTTTTAGAATCAGAAAATCATCTTAGTCAGGTACTAGCTAAGAGAAAGATTCATTTAGTGTATAGGGGAGGTAGCCTTGGGTTAATGAGGGGTGTGTCAATAGCTGTATGTTTAGGAGACAGTCAAGTTTTAGGGGTTGTCCCCAACGCTTTAGCAAAAGAGGACATCATTGGAAAAACAATTGGAGAGGAACTACAGGTCTCCATAATATCTAATCGAATGAATGCAATGTTTAACCATGTTGATGCCTTCATTGCCTTACCAAGTGGTTTGGGCACATTGGAAGAGATCTTTCATATTTCCTCTTGGGCCCAACTTCACATTCACCATAAACCTATAGGTTTGTTAAATGTTAATGGTTTTTAGGATAATTTGTTGTCTTTTCTTGATCAAGCTTTGGAACAGAAATTTCTAACATCTTTGGCACGACAAATCATAATCTTTGTTGCTACTGCTGAACAATTGATTGGCTAACTACAATCTTTCATCCATGTAATTGATCCCTCCATGAGTCGCATAAATTGGTCAACTATGGAAATCCGTAAAAAGCTTAGATTGGATTTGAGCCTTTGTTTGTGAAACCTTGTGTCTTTTGGTTTTATTAATAGCATAATATTTGTGTTTTGTTATTTCTTATATTTTTTTAAGTGTATTTCAGGTTTGTCAGTAAGCATTGTTTCAGGTAATATCTTCTATACTTTATCTTTTTACCTTAGGACATTGAGGACAATGTCTCGTTTTGGTTGGGGGGAGAAGGTAGTAGTTGATATTGAAAAAAAAACTAACTACCTTTTTGCTATTATTAAAACCATTTGATAGAACTGTTATTAGGATGGCAGAGTAAGGAAGAATTTTATTGACTCTTGAGATGCATTTTAGTAAACATTCTTATCAAGGTCTATCAGAATACTTCTTGAAATATTCAGGTTTACAAACTCTCGTATTGTTATCACTTGATTCTGCTCTTATACTCATTTAACAAGTATTCTTAAACCTTCATTTTCAGACACACACTTTAACATATGATTGTGAGTTGCATATTGGATTATTACATTATTCATGTTCTTTTGTTAAAGGTAACAACTAAGGGAAAGAGATAGTATATAATTTGCAAAAAAATAATAATAATAATAAAAATTTAATAACAAAAAATTGAATAAATAAAAAAGTAGATAAGTTTGGTTTCGTAGCCTCCTTGACTTAAGCAATTAAGCTCGAAGAGGTGTTTTAACACCTAGTACCCTAAAGTCAACTGACTTAGGAGCTATTGGCTCAGTGCTTGTTACATGGGTTGAGGAGAAAGCTTAAGAAAATCAAACATTGCACTATCTACATACTAATATCTGCAACCCGAGTTACTAATCTCGTAGGGGTGTCACAACACCAAATGCCCTAAGACCAACTAGTCTGGGAGTCATTAGTCGAAAGCTCGTTACATAGGTTAAAGATGCATTGTGTTTTAAGTTTTATATATATATAATCTCAACCTAAGGAAGTTAACCTTAAAAAAACATTAGAACAAAATATTATTTTCTTCCAATAAAAGCCTCATCATCTACATTTTCATACATTGAGCATATAAAAAGAAGGTTCATTAATATCTTGTTTCAACAGTATGAAGCAGATATATAAATTTAATGAGAGTTTGTTTATTTGGATAGATTAATGGAAGTTGAATGATGAATGCTGACACGATCAAAGAGTTGATGTTTTATCCCAAGTACAGGAGTGTCAAAGTAATAATTAACCCGGTAAAACCAGGGTCGAACCACAGGGAGGTAAATTAAAAATAAAGAAAAAAACTTGTAAAGAATAATAATAATAAAGGAGTTGAAGAGAGTTTTGGAATGTGATATTGATGTAAGGATTAAACAATGATAAAACATATGTCAAGGTTAGAGGATTCACTAATAGTATTAGAAATAAGTAAAGTATAAAATTTTTTTATTACTCAACTGGAAACTAAACACAAAGGAGGTTCCAATCGGATGATTTATCGTTATTAGCTCATTATAAATTATTAACATGATCATATTAATCATTTTATCTAAGTAACATCATACTTGTAAATATTGTCAGGTATTCATGATGCTAACTTATATTAACAACAAATCAAGTTCTTATCATAACAACGATGTCGGTCGAAGACTATGAATGATCAAGCATTTTGTGTATCAAGTGTTATACAACAGAAATCTAGATTAACCATTTAAGAAGCAAGATATTAAGAATTAGTAAGATAAAAACATGTTAATAACAATCTTTCTTGGATATAAACATTAAAGTCCATGTTAAGTTTATATTATGTTTATTGTAACACCATTAGTGAAACCTTTTCACCTTAATATAATTAACTTAGCTAAACATAATGAAGAAGAAGAACATAAATAAACAAGATAATATCATGATTATGATATAAGTTAACTAAGTATAGGAAAGGAAATGAAAATCCATAAATAAAAGATTAATATAGCATGAAAGAAAACTTCAACATTATAAAGAGAGAAAGCAAGAAGATGATCTTGATCTGAAAAATAAGATGAATAAATACATGACAAATGCCTCCTTTTATATGTTAAAATTCAGAACTATTAATTAGTTGACAAACTATTTAGTTGGTGGTCAACCATTGACTTGGTGGCTGGTTTTTGATATTTTTAACTGATTATTGATATTGTTGGTTAGCCAAAACATCATTGCTAACATCAGAATTTGAGCACATTGTCCCATGAAAGTTGTAGGCAATTGTTTTAGCTTTTCAACAAAAAGAAGAAGAAGAAGAAGAAGAAGAAAGGATTATAAGAATATTGATTGGTGTTTTGTTAATCAATTAAATTCTTATCGTAGTATCCTTGTTAGGCAGGCATCCCTCGGTAATAATAGACCAAGAAAAAAAATCAAAACGTCTATAACTTGACGTTAAAGTTGGGAAAAGCCGAAGAAGAATATCCATGTAAAGTCCAAAACTACATGCTACTTTCTAGCTTGAAGGACAAAAAGGAAGAGAACGAACAGAAAAGAAGGGGGGGCAAAACCAAAGGACGACTCATAGCCTGATCATAGGCATATAGTGAAAAGAACAGCTCCATCGATCTACTTGTAACTTACTCCCTTTCTCACATAAAAGTACTCTTGATTGTCACTTAAAAATGGAAGCTGGGGATAGTTTTGGATGCTGGCCAACAAAACAATCCACCCACCCAGCTGCCATCCAACCACGAAGAAGAGTTTTCCAGTGGGATATCCACTTACTTGCTACTGTAGGATATAGCAGGCATGGACTCTTCCCACTGAGACATTTTAGGTCATGCGCATGCATCATACCAGTGTGAAAAAAGATATTCACAAATACCTAAATTATACTATCCATATGCAGATTTATTGGTGATTGCATACATTCTTTGATTCGGTACGTCTCTTTATGATTTTATTTTTTAAAACCTCGAGATTCGTAGAATATCAGAAGAGTTTTAGAACAGGACAAATGCAAATAGGCCTACTAAAAAAAAGCTGGATGTCGAGCACCCCTGCTGCTAGATAAAGCGGTTTAATTAGGAGTACACTAAATATTACTCGTATCTGAAGATTTAAATACAAATAAACTTAATAAGATAAGAAGGATATCCAAATTCTCAGGGCAACGATCTTTGGATCCAAGCATTTTTACATTGGTGTAAATTACTGTATGTTTGCAATAAGTTGTAGTAATTCTATTAACATTACTAAGCTCCATACCCCTAAAAGATTTTTCATTTGAACCTTTTCTTAAAAAAAAAAAATTACTGTATGTTATTTTCACTAAAAAAGAAAGTGCTGAATTGGGATAAAGTAAGTACATGATCTTCCTTATGAAGAATTATATGTTTTTGTACTAGAATTTTTTTTATCAAAAATTCAATTGAAATTAATCATCATTTTGAGTTTTTTTTTTTTACCATTTCTCCTGTAAGTGTCCTTGCAATTCTTTAAGCAACATCATGTTATTGAAGAATTTTTCCCTTAAAGGTGCTTCTGATAAACTATATTTTAGTCTATGT
>Ga0325410_1000471_pt1 | contig 42076 bp, 32 predicted proteins | sample PopdelMetagenome_16_FD_206182 | JGI IMG/M metagenome (GOLD analysis project Ga0325410, IMG submission 206182) | Populus deltoides microbial communities from Bellville, Georgia, United States - Xylem-PdIQD-R3 | ecosystem: Host-associated > Plants > Phyllosphere > Stem > Wood/Secondary xylem...
TTTATTTTTTAAAAATTAAAATGATATTGTTTTAATTAATTTTTTTAAAGGTAAACGGGTCAAGTGTTGAGTTTTGACTAGTAAATTATTTTTTTCAATCTTAAACTAATTTAGATCTTAAATCAATTGGTTCCGAGTTAATTCTCTGATAGGAGTTTTATAATTATACTAAGATAATGTTTCAGATTGTGATAGAAATTATTTTTTAAAATGTTTTTTAATATATAAAAATAATATATATTTTTATATTTTTATATTTATTTTTAATATTAGTGTATTAAAATAATTTAAAATTATAAAAAATTTAATTAAAAAAAAAGCTTAAAAAGTAATTTTTAAACATAAAAATAAGAAATCTCTATAAAAAAAGAAAGCGTTAGTGCCTGACAGCCTTTTCAACGCTTTTTCTCTCTCGAACGCACAGGTCAAAGAGAGCAAACGGACTCGACGATAAATTGGCGGATTTCAAAATAAGAACGAGTTAAATTTAAGGGAGATGTTGATGTCCGTGTTTCTCTCTGCTACAATTCCCAACAAGACACCTCGAATATAGGTGGGTTACAGGATAGTCCTAAAAGAGAGAGAGAGAGAGAGAAAGAGTGGGCGAGCGAGTAAGTTTTTTTTAGAGAGAGAAAACAGGAAAAAACATAAAAATGGGAAGATCCACTTCCTGTTTCAAAATAATCACCTGCGGCAGCGATTCTGCTGGGAGAGATGATCTTCAACTCCCTGAGGTATCTGACTGGTCAACCATGATCACTTTCTTTGTCCTTCTACTGTTTTGTTTCTATGTTCGGCTACTTTTGTTTTATACCTGTCACTTGTTGTGAGTTTGAGTGGTGATTTTTGAGCTAAATTCGTGGATTTGTAGCTATGAGATGGTGGTTGTTGCTAATTTCGTTCTGTTTTTGTTTGGTTCTGAGAAATTGTTGGAAATAGTAAGTAGTGTGTGAACGTGTCAAAGATCCTAGAAACTTTGAATTTTAGTTCCATGAAGTTTGATGTGTAACGGTCATGAAATCTTAATTACCGTGTCTATTAAAATCATAGAATGTTGCAGAAATTTGTAGCCACTGTTTGTTCTTAATCACGATTATTAAATCTTTTATATTTGATTCAGTTAAGGTTTATTCAAGCTAATTTAATTTGTAACTAGTAAATGTAGTATGACATGGTGATTTTTGACTGATTCAAGTTTGAACTAGGATGGACACACGTAAGATCCATGGATATGGATGACTGAAATCATGGATGACTCAAGGAAATTCTGTGGATCATGGGTTGCAATTTGCAATTGCCGGTGTCGATCAGGCATTATAAGATTTTCCTTGGTTGAAAAATGCCTATTTTATATGAATTCTATTGGTTTCTAAGCTTACAAGGCTTTTTGAGAAGTGATTCACCATCAGGAGTTACAGATACAGGTTGGAGTAAAAGGAAGTCTGTCTTAATGTAGTATCAGTTAGATGATGTTATTTAAATTTCATTTCAGAGCAAGGGTTCAAGTGACAAGCGTGGATGGAGTTTCCGGAAGAAATCTGCCCGTCATCGGGTTCTCAGCAACACTATCATTTCAGAAACCACCCCTTCTTCGGTGGATAAGGAGAGTCCAGAATCCACAAATCTAAACTTCCAACAACCAGGTATTCCTCCTGCTCCAGAGAAAATTGCTGTGATACAATGCACTGATGAGAAACCACAGTTGTCTGAGAAACCACAGCTGTCAGAGAAACCACAGCTGTCAGAGAAACCACAGCTGTCAGAGAAGTCACAGTTATCTACCTCAACAGAACAGGAATTACCAGAGACCATTGTTGTAACCAAGGATGAAAATGAAGTTGATGACCATGTGGATGAGTCTGTTGTTATTGTCGTACAGGCTGCTGTCAGGGGTTTTTTGGTAATTTTATTGTGGTTAAGGAAATGTTTGATAATGGAGCATGCTTGTTGGTAATTTTCTTATTCACACTTCTTCACAACTGTCTTCCAGGCTCAAAAAGAACTCCTCAAGCTTAAATATATTGTTAAGTTGCAAGCGGCTGTACGCGGTCACCTTGTCAGGCAGCATGCCATTGGAACCCTACGTTGTGTTCAGGCCATTGTTAAAATGCAAGCTCTTGTCCGTGCTCGTTGTGCTCGTTTGTGGGAAGAGCAGGTTGGTGGGAAGCATGGCAATCCTATATCCAAGACCTTGGTAATGCTACTCAACTCAAATAAGTTTGTTTTAAGAAAATGTCTCTGCTTTCACTAAGGTTTCTGCTTAAGGGTTCTTGTTCACAATAATCTGGCACAACCCCCTGGCCAAATGAAATAGCTAGGTCTTCAAAACATTCTGCCTGATCCTAAATTTTGCATGCCAAATCAATGTTCTCACTCGGATAGTATTGCTTTGGTTCTAAAGACATCTTTGGAATATAATAGAAATCGTGAATTCTTCAATGGCAAGTATGAAATGACATCCTAAACCAATGTTTCAAAGTGTTTACTTGGAGGTTATTGAGTTACCTTAGGATGTCCAGCAACTTTTATTTTAAATTCTAGTTATTGCATTATTCCCACTATAAGTGATAGCTATCATAAAATCTACATGTAGGAGAATTTTCTGCCCTCCTGTCGTTAAGGAAGATCGACATATATTCTAATGCTTTTGGTAAAAAAATCTGTTTATACACTTCTTGGACTGCAATTCTCTTCCTGAATCATCAGTCTCATACAATTATTCTTTCCCTTTTGCTTTCAGCAGAAGGAAAGCTCGGTAATCAAACCAACCACAACATACATTTCCATTGAGAAGCTGCTTAGAAATAGTTTTGCTCATCAGGTATGGAAAAATGGATTCCTTTTGCTGTGTATTTTGCAACTGTGTTTATGTCGCTTATCCAAAAATACTGACCTTTTGCTTTGAATTAAAGCTGATGGAGTCAACACCAAAGAGGAAGCCTATCCGCATCAAGTGTGATTCTTCCAAACCTAACTCTGGCTGGGAATGGTTGGAGAGGTGGATGTCTGTTTCATCAGCAGAACCAACACCCAGACCAGATTTAATAACTGAACAACTAGAAATAGAGAAGAGTGAGAATGTTACCTCTCCAATGCAAACTAGAGCCCCACTTGAAGGATTCTGCGAGTTGGGAGATTCAAAATCTAATATGGAGGAAATTGTTTTGCCATCTGAAAGTGAAGAGAATATGATAAAATCTGATGCGTCTGACTTCAAGTTTCAGGTGTGCCATCCTAACTCCCCTTTAGCAGGGGATATTTTGGAGCAGCCTCAACCTGAGATGATCGGTAAATCTGACGCAGAAGAAACCTCAATAACTATAAATTGGCTTCCGAATCAAACTGTTGAATCTGAAGTGAATTATAAAACAGTGACTGATTCTCTTCCTTGTAAGCAAGAATTAGAAGGTGAACAACCTGATCAACCCAAACGATCTATGAAAAGGGAAGCGGCTGAACAATTGGATACTGAAGAAAAGGAGTTTGTGTATGGATCAATGAAGGCAAACAATCCTGCTTTCATTGCTTCCCAGACAAAATTCGAGGGGCTGGGTTCAACAGCCAGTTTGAATAGATCATCTAGTTCTTCGCATGAAGATAATGGAATTGAATCAAACACAGACATATCTGGGATAGATACTGAATCAAGGACAAAGGAGCTTGACGTGACAGAAAACTCAGTCTCCCACATTTCAAGGGTGCAATATGGTGGCTCTGAATGTGGTACTGAACTTTCTGTTACTTCCACTCTTGATTCACCTGATGCATTTGAAGTTGGAGCTGCAGAACTTGAGCATGAAGCCAAAGTTTCAGAGGAAGAAACTTGTAATCCTAACAGAGCAAAAGACCAGGACATCAAGGACAAGGATTCATCCAAGGATCCAGTTTCTGATTTGTCTCACATGAATCAGCCTGAGAAACTTGAGGTCGTCAAAGGTGAATCAGCAAATACAATTGTTGTTGCTGATTCCACACAGGAGGAGATGAATCCAGAGAGAAGTGTATCCAATGTCCAGAGAGAGCTGAACTCTGAGACTGGTGTTCTTGCATATAGATCATCCCCAGAAGCTTCTCCCAGAAGTCTTTTAACTGTTCCAGACTCCCAAGGAACACCTTCAAGTCAGTTATCTGTGAAAGCTAAAAAGAGCAGAGCTGACAGAAGCAGTTCTAGCCAAAAACGTAAGTCTTCATCAGCAAGTAAGAGATCTCCGTCGAACCCAAATCATGATTCTGCTGCGAGAAGTAGTGTGGAACAATTGTCCAAAGATCAAAAGAATGGGAAGAGGCACAACTCATTTGGTTCTCCAAAACCCGACAGCACTGATCAAGAGCCAAGAGATAGCAGCAGCAGCAGTCCTTCTCTCCCTCGTTTCATGAAAGCCACAGAATCAGCAAGAGCCAAAGTGAATGCAATTAGCTCACCAAGATCCAGCCCAGATGTGCAGGACAGAGATTTCATCAAGAAGAGGCAGTCCTTACCTGGTGCAAATGGAAGGCATGGTTCTCCACGCATCCAGCGGTCAACGTCTCAAGCACAGCACGGTGCAAAGGGAAATGGTAGCCACGTTGTTCATGGTATGCTCTGACCTTTTTCTCACTCATTTATATTCTGTGTTGCACTGTGTTTGAAAAGGTCTTCATTTTCATTTAACAGATATTGCTCTTATTGGGGGTTTTATTTAGTTTACTTTGATGTTGTCTTCTTTATCTGATGAGATCACTACACATAGGATTTTGGAATCTCCAACTGCATTTTTTTTAAAAGACTTAAAAGGGTATTGTTCAATTGTGTACTCTTATTATTATTGGAGGATCTTCGCTGTTATTACCATAAATTGCTTGAGTCCATTCTGTATGGTGTAACGGCTGGTGGCCATCATGCATCATGAAACATAACAGTTTGTTGTTGGATGGTTCATTTTGGTACGCAATTCTTTCACCTCAAATACAGGTCTAGTATATTTTTGCCAATGAGGCTGTAGTGCCTAATTATTTAGTGAAATTAGTCAATGCCACTTGAGTTAACCATCATGGCATTTGCTGATGCGATGCTAATATGGTGGGGAATTTGGTAATCTGGGCATGCATTTGTCCTCGCCCCAGGACAATCATCTTGAAAATGATCATCACTGTGCTTAACTGCTCAAATTCTGCTTGTTACAGAGAAAAAGTGGCAGAGGTGAAAAAATGCAAATAATAATGTGCACGACACAGTACTTTACCTGCCATGGGAAACCTAGAGTTGATTGTTGGTCCACAAGACGGCTTGATATCATGTTTTATACTTCAATTTTCTGCACTTGGATGTCGCCTTAGTTTTATGCACACTTGGAGTTTGGTAGGGGTTTGGTAGGGGAGGGGGTATATATATAGAATTGAGCAAGGATTTCTTGTATATTACTGGAACCCAAAAAAATTTATATATTATTTTCTCAAACTCTCCACTGTGGAGGTATGGTCGTGTGTTTTGTTCAACATTATTCTGTGTGATATTGTTGAGGCTTGTTAAACATGTTGTGGATATGTATCTGGAGTCTGAGACATTAACAGTGAAGTATGGGCTTTCCAAAGGCCCCCACTGGTTTTTTCAATAAATTCTTTATTTCTTTCAGTTTGAGACCTAGGTTAGAATTTTTGTTAGTTCTCTCCATCATTACAAGAGGAGTCCTGCAGGTCTGCAAACCCTCTTTTATGGAAGGGACGCAGAGTCCTGACGGGAGGCATCAATTCACTTTCAAGACGTGCTTCTGAGTTCTGTCATTTTTTAGAGTTTTTTGTTTTTGCGGCAGGTGTTCTTTAAAATTTTTAAAATATTTATTTTTAATATTTTTTATGGTTTTGATGTTTTAATGCTAAAAATAAATTTAAAAAATAAAAAATATATATTTTTAAATAATAAATATTTTAAAAAATAAATATTACTAACACAGGAGACAGAAAAGAGAATCGTCTGGTTCTCAGGCGCAGAGTGCCTCGATAAGAATGTACATGCTTGCACGATGACACTCTGCTGGGTACCTGGGCAGATTTGACTTTATCAGAACACAAGCTTTTGAATTTATTTGTTTTTTGAAAATTAGCACTATTAATTAAAAAATTAAAAAAATTAGCAGAATAACACAGTTTATATTTATTGCAATTTTTAAAACATGGTATTTAATGAATTTCATGATTATGAATGGATTCGGAATTTATTAAATATTGTGTTCTTTTATCATGATTGTTTATTTGGGAATTGTGTTGTTTTATCAATATTTTTTACATGTTTTATTTAACCTAATCTTTTTATTATCACTATTTTCTGTGCTAATAAGTAAACATACCCTTTGAATTCCCATCTTTCCTTTTTTGGCATCTGAGCTGAAATCCTTGAAAGCTAGGTGACATGAAACATGAGATTGTTGGAGAGGTATGTTGATTCCTTAAATTTCTAGATTTAAGTTTTGGTACCAGCACTGAGAAGAATTTACTACGTGTTTGATATTGGGATCTAAAATATTATTTTATTTGAAAATATTGTTTAATTTTTTATATTAATATATTAAAAAATATTATTTTAATGTTTCCTCGAGTCAAATGCTATTAAATGCATGTAAAGACAAATAATGTCTTAAATTTCTTTGAATAATTATATATTTAAAACTACTAAAAAAATCATTCTCAATTTATTAAATAATGAATATATAAAAAAAATACCATGTTTATCCATAATAATAATAAAAAATAACAGCCATCTTAGTAATTGGTCTCACATGAGACCTTTTTTTGAGACCTACCATCAGCTTGTCCACGCGACCGGCTGAAGAGTTTTTGGTGAATTTAAAATTATTATATATATAAAAAAGAATAAAAGTAGATTTTTTTAAAATAATCATTAATTAGATGAGTCTGTACAAATAGAAAGGCCCAGATATTTCAAGTACTTCTGACCCAGCCCATGAATTAATAATGCCCTAAAAACAACATAACCGAACCGTAGTACGTGGCCAAGTGGCTGAGAGACTCTCTCAACTATGCATGAGCTGACGCGACCACAGCTTAACCTTTCCTCAGCCAACTGTCCTTTCAGTGTCCAACTCGAAAAGAAAAAAAGAAAAGAAAAGACTGGTCGGAAAATCTTAACACTTAAAACAAAATTAGTCAAAACAAACTCCAATCACGTTTAACTTACGTGCTCCTCACCTCCACTGGCCAGGTCTGTGTTAGTCAATTTCTCAAGCATTTCTGAGAGATTCACCAGCATCCCATGGTTTCGTCCTTCACTATTAAATAAGTAAAAAAAACTTACAAATTTAAATTAGATTAGACTAAATTCTCCTATCTACTTCTTTATTCTTTTCATATTTGTAAAAAATTAAAAAATAAAAATAAAATTAACTAGAAATTAAGTTATCAATTGATTTAAAATGACAATATTACATGAACCAAAGTTAATGAGTTTTATACGAATAGATTCAATGACGGGAATTCTAATATTATATATTTTATTTTATTTTATTTTTTATTTATTTAAAACTCATTTGTTTTTTTTAATACAATTAAAAAATATAAAAATTAAATAATAGTTTTTAAAATCATAATAAGTGATTTTATGAGAGTACAATGATTAACCTATAATTTTCCTGGGCTAAAAAAGAAAAAAGAAGCTTGCTCAACTATATATATATATATATATATATATATATATATATATAAACATCTCGATGCACGCGCTAAAACCACAACACGCGTCACTCCTGCAAGCAACTTTACAAACTATAGATACAACAAGAGATAAAAAAAAAAAATAGAAAACGGCGTAGAAACGGCAAAGCAAAAGAAAGAAAGAAAGAAAAAACAGAGGATCTAGGGTTCCCTGGGATCTCTCTGCGCTCTCTTCTTCGATCGCTGATTATCGTGGAATGGGTAAGTAATTGACAAGGAGAGATATCGATGCAGCTGTAAATCTAGTTTTCTAGGTCTTTGAACTCGGAAGTGGAGTTTATACTCTAATCGAAAATTAATTTTATGGCGAGGGAAATTGGAAATTGAAAGAATCGAAGAATTTTTGTAAAAATGCGAGGGTTGAGGAAATCAAAAAGAGTTTGTTGGGCATCAGATGTTAATCTTTGTCAGGTAAAATTGCAGATTTTCGAAGAAGTTTATAAATCTTAACATAAAGATTTAATTTGTTGAATTCATTGACTAAACAAGAAAGCAAATTAGAATCATGATGAATTGATTGCATGCAGTTGGAGAATAATCTTTTCTATTTTACTAGAAAGAAATGTGTTTGTGTTTGCTCATTTAGCTTTGCTTCTGGTGTTGTCTGTGCTTGTCTCACTTATTCTGATAGTGAAGAATCCGATTTTATGATGGATTTTCTGATTGCTTCATTGCATTTCCATGTTTTAGGAGGCAAATACTATTAACTGCATTACATGTAATTTGAAATCAGAAAATCAGAAGCTTCTTGTGTTAGGAAAATCACCAGTTGTTTTTATTTTTTGAATTTCCTTTTGAACTGAAAGTGAAAATCTGTGTGTTTTCTTATGTTCTTTTGCATACAAATGATATCTTTAGTTTGAAAGGCATTAATGAATTTAGAAGAATGCAGTACTGAAGTGCTTTTGTTTGTCTTTGAGGTTTCTTATAGCTTGTATGATAGATATGGGATATGATGAATTTAAGAATAAATAGAAGCTCTCTTGGAGAAAAATTAATTTTTTCCAATTTGATTTTTTTTAATTACATTCGAGTAAGCAGTTTTATGAAAGCTATTTAAATGCGAGACTGAGATTTATGAAATTTCAGCTTTGAAGTATTTTTGAAAATTGGTGTTTCTTCATTGCATGTTCACATCCAAAGAATCTTGATAGAGATAACAACCATTTATAAATACATAAAAACTAAAGCAGTAGTAGAATGTAATTGCCTGAATATTTTAGCAAATTCAAAGATGCAATGAGTCATTTTGACAACTATAAACAAGAAAATAAGAATTGCATGTGTTTGCGGAGCTTGGACAGCACCAAGCATGGTAGAATAGCAAGAACATAGAAGGGGGGGCATATGGTGTGGAAACATACATGGTCTCAAATATGCTTTCTTATAAGATCAAACCATCAAGTTTTAGCAAATTCCTGGAATAGCCATGTCTTTTTATGTTTTGATTTTTGATAATTCGAATGATGAATTTGAACGCCCCATAGGCAAGGTACAGTCATTAATCCAGCATCTAGCTTGATTTTGAAAAGCGACTATGTTGAATGATATTGTTGTCTTCTAATTCTCATGAATTTGCACAAAGTGATTACTAACCACAGTATGGTGGAAAATGTGTCATGTTTTGATTTAACTTCTAAAAATTATTGTTATCTCTGCTGGGTAAAGAATTTTTATGTTTTGAGTAATAAAAATGTTTTATCACCAGTTTTGTTTCCCCTTTAGTTCCTTACGCTTTAATTTTGGAAATACAGTTGCCTACAAACTCTTTGCTGCATATGTGGATGTATGATTTGTTGACCTCTACTTCTTGTTTTGATAAAATCTACTTACACATTAAGTGCTCCTGGCTGCATCATTTAAAAGTGCTTCTAATTGATGCTGTTATGATGCTTTGGTGGTAACAATTTTGTGATGAGATTTCTGATAAAAGAGATCCTGTCACGAGGCAGAATATATGGACATGCATGTGTTCCTAGGATGATTGAGATAAGAGGGTTTTGCGTTTAGCTGGAACTTATGCTGAAAGTCTGCTTATGTCTATGCCATAGTAGTATAGTAAAGGTGCAACTTAGCAGTGTTTTCTTAACTGGTTTCCTTCTAAATTTGTTTTCATTTTCTCTTTCATCTGGAAGGGGGACTAACTTCAAGATTAGAGCTGCCTTTTAAGAAGGGAGTCAATTATGGTATCCTGATTGGTAAGTTCCACAGAACCACTGGAGAGGCATGCTAGAGGATTGGACTGGATCAGGGAACTGTGTTCTTGGCTGACAGCCAATAACCATGAATATTGTGCTCTTATAGATTGTGGCACATTATGCATCTCTAATCTCTGACTTGATTTAAGTTATCAACAGATTTTAATACACAGCATCCTTAGAGATTAGATCTATTTCCATAATTTGAGTGATCCCTGATCACTGATCCAGGAAGCAGTCTTCTCCATTATCACAAAGACAAAAGTTCAAACACAAATGTTGACAATGTAGGTTTTACTGGGTCTTTCAATGATGCTCCTTGGGGCTCATTCTTCTCTCCTCTGCTTTTATTCTGCCCTTTGTCCCTTTTTCTTTTTTCAAACCATTACTTTTCCAGAAAAGAATCAATCTGCTGAGCATTGTATCCTATAATTTGACATAAAAATCTGAACCGATGGTTGCCTGGATTTGGATTCTCTGTATACCTAGTTCTGAAGGAATCAAAATGGGTTCAGGAACATAGATTCCTCTCCAAAATTGCCAAGAGATTCAGCAAATATTAAACCAATAAGTTTTTTTCTCCACCTGCCAGAGGTAGAGACTAAAGCTGATTTCAGAAACGTTCATGTAAAGAGCAAGTTTGAAGTATATGCAGCTCCCATTTGAAGCTTTTTAATCCATCTACCTAAAAATTGTCTATTATTCTTGTCTCTTGCTGCTGAGTCATTGGCTGCTTGTATGATTCACCCATATTTATAGTCTTCATATAGACTGACCATTTGTTGGTTGTTTAAAATGGTCCAGCATCATGCTTTCACCTCTAATGGTTGTTTAAAATGGTCTTCTAAATAATCAGTTTACCAATTATGGCCAGTTCAGGATGTGCGTAAAGGAATTGCATGAATGCGTGTTGTTCAACACGGTATTATTTTTCACCTGAAAAGATCTGATTTTTCTGTATAAACTAACACTTGCGTTGTCATTTCTGTGTATGAGCTCCCTTTGTTTCAATTGCTCCATGGAGTTTCTGAAGTATAAAAAGGATGCTGGTTTTCACTTAAGAAGATCTGAGTTCTGTATAAACTAATATTTCTTTTGTCATTTCTGTGTGTGAGTTCCCTTTTTCTCAATTGCTAGATGGACTTTCTGTTGTGTAACTGTAACAAAGGATTCAGACAGTAGCTATAAGGGCCCAGAAATTTGACTTCTGCTTCTCCCTTTACCAGGTAAGGTTGTTCCTGTCAGAGGAATCTCCTTCACTAGTTGGGTCGGGTGCTCAAGATCACCTCCAAGCTAAGTCGTCATGGCCATCTCATTCAGCTGGAACCGATGACTTTCAGCCCCCTGGCTTTGAAGGAGGCCATCCTGCTAGTCAATTGCAGATTAAGGTGTCAGAAATCCCTGTGATAAAATGGAGATGTCCGCCCAGGGTAAGTCACAGTTTTATAGTCTTTAATTGCCCATCCCTTTGGTTTTTAACATCAGTCATGGCATTGAAAGTTTTGAACAATCACAGCTTGTCTTGAACTTGACTTGGCAAGTGGTTTCTGGGGAGGAAAGTAAAGATATGGAGTTTCAAAATCAGAGAGAGATTAGGGTGCTTGAAGCAGTTTATCCTCGACCATCTGCCATTCCTCCAAAGTTTGCTACTTTTCTTTTTGCCTCTCTCACTCTCTTTCTGAGTTCTGCTTCTTGAACTGAAAAGTTGTCTATATGCAGCCCCGCTTTTTCTGTGGACTTGGAAAGCTCTCAGCATAATGATCATCAAATTCCTTTGATTCCTATTACCCCCATTGAAGATGAAGATGCAGCAGAAGAACCATCTGATGTAATGGGACCATCAATGGGTCCAATGAGTTCACAAGCCCAACTATTAGCTTCCGGAGTTCCATCTTCTCAAAGCAGCATTCCCAGCATTCCATATGAGAAACCGACTGCTGGATTGCTCACTGGTGTTGAACCTGGTGCAGTGGCTGCTGCATCTGCTGCCTTTGCTGCTGTCAAAAGCAACGAACAGGGAAGTTTGATAGACCATGACCTGCTCATTAAAATTCTCAGCAACCCGAAATTGGTTGAGAAGTTGGTTACTGATTATGGAGCTGTGGCCAACGCACAGAATATTCCCAAGCCCCCTTTGTCAGATCCTCAACCTCCTCATCTAACTTTGCCCAATCCTGCTCATATTCAAATAAAGAGAGCAGAATCCATTACACAAGCATCATTAACTGCGACTCCAAGTGGATCGTTCTACACGCAGCCAAATGGAACAGGAATGGGGGTTCTTTCTAGTGCACGGGTTCTTCCACCAGGAGTTCCATCCTCACCTTCTATTGGAGCGACACAAGCAAAGGACATGAGCTATTATAAGAACTTGATTCAGCAGCATGGAGGTGACAGACAAGAAACACCTCAGCAGTTTGGTGGCCGTTACAATCACCAAATAGGTACAAGCCAAGATTTAGTTAATTCTAAGTCGAGGGAATCAAAACACAAGATCATGAAGCCTTGTATTTACTTCAATACTCCAAGAGGATGCCGGAATGGAGCCAATTGTGCATACCAACATGATTCATCATCCCAGAAAAAAGGCAGTAGCATAGCAGAGGTGCAGAGCGCAAAGAGAATGAAAATGGATAGGGAGATCAGTAGCTAGTGTAATGTTTTATTTAGCTTTCATTTGAAAAGGGAAGAAAAAGCTTAAGCTTATTACCGCTCTACTTTTTATACTTTTTTTTTTTTTATTTCATTTTTGGGTTTATCTTGCAGCAAAGAGTTCCTCTCTAGCGTGGAACATTAAGATTAAATCTATGGGCTGAAACCATTGAGAAGTTGGTGCGGGTTCTCTTGTATCTATCATGAGTATACATTGAAGTTGGTGGGGAGTTGATATGTTTGAGCAATTGTGTGCAAGCCTTTTGAATGGCACGTGTAAATAAATGAGTGTAGAACCTTGCCACTAGCACCTCATGTCAATGTAGCTACAAGAGGTTGCTTAGTAGTAAAAAACCTGTATCTTAGGTTTAATATTTTTTAATTTTTGTGGCTACCACAAGATCGAGGCTATGCATCTCTGAGGATCTACTTTGAGACGTCCCCATAAAAAATGGTAGGGATTTGAATTAAGAACTTACAATTTTAAAGGGAGAAAATATTTTGCAACACCAATCTTTGTCGTCAAAATCTAGTTCTCTGTGATCAAGGTCACACCGCTTTGTAATTCGTAGCAGAGTTCACCAGTTTTTTTTTTTAAATCTTGACACTAGTTGACAGTGAGAGTATTCTGATTGTTTCGGCATGTTATAATAACGACCAATTTGTGTTATTTTTTATATTAAAATATTTTTTAAGAATAATACTTGTATTAAAAAAAAATTGAACGCCACATTTTGTCAATTGAATTTATTCTGTAGTGACCAAATTTGAATTATAAAATAATTCTTTTGATATTAAGAAATTTGTTTAAAATCCGTACATGTACAATTAATTTTATTTTTAATCAAATACTAATACTAATTTATCTAATCTTGATATTATTAATTAAAAAATGAAAAATAAAAACTCACATCCTATGTGACAACATCAACATTGATTTTAGAGGCAGTATAATCATTAGAATGTGCTTAGAAAGTGGAATATAAAAATAGCTCATATACCATGGTCAAGTGTTTTTTTATTATTTTTAAGGGTAATTAAATAATTTAATTATTTTAAAAAATTATAAAAATATCGATATGTCTCTAAACAATTCTTAAATAACAAATGGATCCCTTGAAAAAACCATTTTACTTTTGAAGGCCAACTCTTTATGATTTTTTTTAAAGATAAAAACATAAACTTATCATTCCAATCCATAATAAAACACAACTTATGTACAATACTTTTCCGATGAGATTTAGATTCTGTTCATCACCACCACCAACACCAAAATTTTCCCAATCTTTGAAACTCAAACCAGCCCATTAAAATTCAATGCACAACACATACCTCTATTGAAAACAGACACCATGTATGCTGGGGACTTTGTGATGGAGATATGACCTAATGGTAATTGTTTAGCAGCGATACTATTAAGAAATTTGGTAGTGACGGGTTAGTGTAGACTTTTTGTCTCGTTTCTTGTATTTTCTTAGTTTGATTTTTAATTCAAAGCTAAATTTCCTTTTCTTTATATTCTTATAATAAATCACATAATTAATACATGATGAAATGAAATAAATAACCTCCTTCGATTCTATAAGTATTTAATTGAAAGCGAAACCAAACTTTTAGAAAAACATTTAACTTTTCTAATATTTATTTGTAATGCTTGAGTTTAGTCTGACAATGGAGGTGCTGAGTGAATGTTTGGATCAGCGCATTAATAATAAAAAAAAAAATTTCATGTCAAAAACGCATGGTTCCCTACTTTATTTTAATAATAATTTGACCTTGATTTATTGTGATAAAAATTCTATATAAATTAAATAAATCAACTTATGCACTTACACCAAATTTTTGTTTTTCAATACAAGCTTTTAAAATTGAATAGCACTATTTATCGACTGAAATAGAAATCAACAGCGTATCGCCGGCCATTAAGTTAGTTTAATTTCTATATGACTGCAACTATTTCAACTCCCATCGAAACATGCATGCTGTACAATTTATTCAGCGGTCTTCCCTTCGAACTCTGTTGGGGTCAGCCAGCATATCCGTCATCATCTTCTCAGGTGAATCCTCCCAGCTTGCGAAAGTTTTCATGTCAACCTGCCAAAAGTACAGCGTTTTTTTTCGTATTTAGATTCAAGTCTTGCACGTGAACATCAACACATGCCTCACTATGAACTTTGCATGGCAGGTTACCTTGCGTCTTTGTGCAGTGAAAAGATCCTCTCTCTTCTTATATGAAAATTGAATTTCCCTTGCTTTCCTCCCACCTAAACCCCAAACCTCAACCTCTAAAATCAAAGCTTCAGCTGGGAGAAACCCCTGCAATACAGATTTATAAAATAGAAAACAAAGTCGTTCAAGCTTTCACAATGAACATAAACTAGCATGGATCTTCTAGTGTTCATATAACGTGAAGTGGCAAAATATATGCTATTGCCACAGAAAATTCAATCCATATATTGTCTAACAGGCAATCTCAGATTGACAACAACATTTCCACAAAGGTGACCAAGGAACAAGATCACAGGTTGCCTTCGGTGAGAAACAAATCTCAGAAAGTCAATGGTGAAAAAAACAAGTCAGAAGGTTAACAAAATTATTAATAAATAAAACTTACTGATGCATGCAACAAGATAAAGGCCAAGACAAATTATTAAAACAGAAATTAAGAAGGAACAAATGATTAGAAACCGCTAAGCGTGCACAGACTACGACCAGACAAAAATCAAGGAAGGTTTTCACTCATTATAATATCGTCATTACCCTCTACCAAATTAGATTCTTCAAAAACTAAGATTTGAGAGCCAAAAGCTCACTATTAGCAGTAATGCGGTTAGCCATTACACATTAGTACCTGATTCGGGAAAAGTGAACCTTGCTGGTAAGTTTTGTCAACTGCATGATGGCGAACTGTAACTCTGGAAAAGTCTCCATCCATATAAACCCTCTCATTCCCAATGGTTCCTCCAAATGCAATGCCCACAGGCTTTGGACGTGCCTCATAAACTCTACCAGTAGGATGCAAGTGGCTGTAAACAAAGTTTTTCTCCTTCCCTGCCAATGGTTTCACAATTTGTCATAGAGGCCCCATAAAGGAAGCATTTCTCATGGATTTCAATTTGGCTCGTCAACTTTCATAAAAGAAACGAGCAGCAAAAAACAAGCAAGAAACAATTTGTGACTCTCTCTCTCTCTCCTCACTCATTTGAATCACATACCAGAAGGTGAGTACATGTGGAAGACTGGACTTATAGCATATAGGGTTCCAGAGGTTCCATAGAACATGTCCCTATTTTCAAAACCCTGGTGGGTGAGTGCCCCTACAATCCATTTCCTACAATTGGTGCTATCCTCACTTGCATCTCCAGAAGTAGCAGAAATCAAAATCAGCATTGGACCAAGATAACCTTCGATGTTAGACCAGAATCTGTTCAAGCCCTTCCCATGGAGAGATGACCTGATAACAAGTGTTTGATAAAATTAGATGCAGTAGCAAGCAAATAACTTAAACTTACACAATAAACCCTGAAAGAAAGAGAGAGGGAGGGAGGGAGGGGTTAGGAGTAGCAACTGAAGCATTATGAGCAACTTTATAGGTCACTAAATTTATTTAGGGCACCATCAGGGTCAAGCAGCATAACGTAGAAGTAAACAGGTCTAGAAAAATCAAAAGGGAAGATGACACACCGATAAATAAGATTCTCATCTGTTGCATCACTGTTACTAGGAAAGTATGGGTTCAGAATTTCTTGACTTATTGCACTCCTGATTGTAAGGGAAATTGCCCATGCTTTTCCACAGGTTAGAAGACAAGAGTTGCATGCCTTTTCTGAAGAGATTTCTCTTAATGATGAGCTCGAAGATTCCAGTGCATCTTGCTGTTGATTGAGAAGAAAAATCATGTGAGATACAAACTCGTATAACTGGTCATACATTTTTCATAGTCGAGTGGGATAGAGGTAGTGAAGACCGAAAGCAAGATCATGGTTTCCTGTTTTATTTTATAACCAAGAACAGGAAAAATTCTAAGCGGATGGCTAACCCTTAATCTTTAACTGACATCACAGCACCAATTTTTGTGGTTTTGTTAGAATTGGATACCTCCGAACTAGTGCAGTTTTGCAGTCTTGCATTGACAAATTGTGTAAAACACTCTGTGAGGTTTGTCACTGTTGTCAGCATCCATGTAAGAAACTTTCCAGCAGGAAGTTGAACATCTAAAACCGAGACATCACAATCCCACAATTCCAATCCACTACCACCTTCAGCACAAGAAACAACTGCGGATAATACCAAAAGACTAATATCTGGAAGATACAGACACTCTTTCTCTTTTAAAAAATTCCAAGTTCTTGAATTCCACAACATAGCCCAACACATCCAAAGAAACATAAGCACATCAATAGGCAGAAGCGACCCGCTTATCTTATATTCACCATCATCAATAGCTTCAACCTCCAGTTTCAAAGGAATTCCTGCTTTCACTCCCGTTGCAGAAAATAGTCTCAACAATGTATTAAGCAATACTGAAACAGGCATCCTCCCACAGCATTTCAAATAACCTCTAACAAACTCAATCCAATTGACCCCTCCTTTATCAGTAATGAAAAACAGGTCTACCATTGATGGACCCAGATGATCCAATAATCCCAAAAGGGAATCAGGCATTTTCAATGCTTCGCATTCTGTGCTTTTATAATTCAAAGAGAAGCATTGCTGCAACAATTAAAATTACAAGTCAGTTTCAAAAAACAAAATTCAACATCTAAATATAACATGAAAAAAAATCTTAAAAATTGCAAAAAAAATTTAATTTCTATTCCTCTCATACGGTTATACCTCAAGTAACTTCGAGATTGAAATATTGAGCAAGTAATGGAAATACAGGAAAAAAAAAGGCTTTTAGAGTGAAAAGCTGGATTCTTTTACAAGATAATTAAGAAACCATGATTTATTTTTGGTGGTTTTGCAAGTACCTGAAGAGACTGGAGAGGGATTGCATTTGTTTGAGGATCGGCAAGCTTAGAGAAAGCATTTTGAAGCAAGGAGGTTGATCCAGTGGAAGCTGCTAGACTTTCCACCTCCCTCTGTTCACTTGATACGTTCTGCTCCTTAGAAGACGATGCTCCCATTCTGTCGGCAAGCAAACAACAATTGAGATTTCTTTTTTCCTTAAAAATTAAGTGAATTTTGTCACTTTCCGTTTGATTCCCTAGAAAATTCAGTGAAACTCTCTCTCCCTCTCGGTTTATGATTTAACGGATAAGGGGAAAAAAAAAAGTATATTCGTTCTAGTCCTACACATTTTAATATGGTAAATAAATAAATCTAAATAAGTAATATATATAGAAGGAGTCAAAATACTTCAAATATCTTTATTAATAATAAATAATAGCACCCAAAAAAATGAATCGGAACGCAGCGTTTAATGCTCGTGAGGGGTTTGACAACCCGACCCGAAAATAAAGCGATTCGGGACGGAGATTTGGATACTGGCATTGCGCACGAAGAAAAACCACGAGAATTCCAATTCTTATTTCGAAATACTCCCCACTTAGCTTACTCGGAACTCTGATCTAGGGTTTCGTTGGAGGGCTTTTTTATCAGATCACTAGGCAATCAAATGACGCCACCTCCAGGTCCTTACTCCGGTGCAAGCGCTCTCGCTCTGGTAAGCAACTCTCTCTACACTTTCCACTATCAAAGAGTATTCATTCTCGTCCTTTCCTCCAAAAATGGAGTTTTTATTTTTTGTGTGTGTAGGTGGCGCGTGCATCAGCATTCAGTTTTGGCTTGGTTTATGGAAGTGTGAAGCTCAAGATTCTCAAGGTAGCTAATTCAATTCTTACTTGTTTAACCTTTCTTGATTACCCAGATTTATTTCTGTTATGGCTTTATTTTATATTTTTCAATTTGATTTTTTTATGGAATTATAAATAAATAGATTTTATCACCAACAAACCAATAAGTTAATCATGCTTAAGAATTTGATTAAGGTGACCTTATTATTAGTCTGGCAACTTTTGTTGCATGTTCTTCATGTTTCAGTTCAAATTCGACTCACAATTAAAAATGGTGTTCTTATCTTTAGAATGCATGACACATGGATGCTAAATTTGTTGTTACATTTTATCGATTTCGTTGATAGAATTTATATCATCTTGTCTTATGTACTGAAAACATACTCAATTTCTTTTGCCTGCTAGGTGAAAGCAAATTCACATAAGAAGGCGGAAGCTAAGGCACATCACTGAGGAGCTAGTCTTAGGATGATGAAATAAATGGCCATCGATCATTCAAATGGTTACCATATGATTACTCTTATGCAAAAGATGACTCTTGGTTTAGAGAATTATGATTGTTTTGAATTTTTGTTTATGAATGTGAATTTCCACATTTATGAGAAAGTGAGACAGTTTTCTATAAATTGAACACTTGGAAGAACAATTATTTTGTGGATTCCTGGGTATTCATACATATACTATACCATTAGGATTTCACAATCTTCTTTATGAATGCTAAGCGATTGTGCATTGCGATTCATACGTGCAGATAATTATTGTTGAGTAGCTTGTCTTTAGTTGTATGGTTATGCTGTTTCAAGGTTTTGTTCTACCAGTTGATGCCCTATTAAATTGCAGAAATAATTTTTTGTGTGGGGTTTCCTCTTTTCTTTTTCTGTTTTGCCTGTTTTTTGAATGTTTACTGGAGGGCATATAGCAAGATTAAAGATTATGTGTATACTGCTCATCCCTGTATGTTTAGCGTTGATCCTTTGATCACCTATTTGTTCATAACCCATGCAATGCTTGATCAAGTGGGCGTCGATGTTCGTGAATCAGGATTTTCATCTCAGGAGTAAAGGAAAAATTTGCTCGAAATCTATTAGAAATGTAAATGATGTTTGTGCGGTATGGCTGTGATGCCTGGTGGTATTGATCCTTTGATTATTTTGTTGTCTATCAATAATCTAGGTGATTCTAGTTAACCGACCTTTCTCATTCATGATTCAGCACTCTCACATTTGCCAAAAATATCCCTTCAGAAATGTGAATCCAGTCCTGCATGTTAGCTTACTATGGTTGTGATGCTCGGTGGAGTTGACGATGTCAAATTGTGATGGTTATTTTCTTTTCATTTGGCTTGCTCACTGCCTGCTATTGAAAGTCCATAGCTTGAATCAAGTAGGGGAATGGGTTTTGTTCACTATATATATTTATTCTGATTATTCTCCAATCACATTATATCATTCATGGTTAAACATGTTTGTAAGCTTTGCTACATGCAAATCAGTTCTCTAACCTCTTCTTTTGTTTTCCCATGTTTTCTGTGTTGTATGTAGTTGGCATTGCTGGGCTTGTTTTGTCTTCTGTTACTTTACATGCACCCCAGAAACTCGAACATCCTCCGTCATGGTTCTTTTTGTTCGTGACTTTATTTTCTTGTATCCTCTTTACCCGGGGACAGATTGCAGCCTGCTCTCTCTCCCGTGACTTTTTTTTTTATTATTGTTTTAAATTCTTTGGTTGTTCCAGGATAATTTGTCACGATACAACATCAATCACTATCCATGCCCGTGACTAAGGAATTTAATTTTTCATTTTGTTCGTGCTCTTCATTCTTGACTTAAAATCAGGGTAGAGAAACTTGATCAGACCTCCCCATCTTTAGCAGCCCTGGAAATTCCAATGTTGATTGCAGTCTCTTTTCCCTTCCATAATTTGGGTTCGGCAATTCGAGTGAAATCTCTCCGGTGGTCAAGACCAGAAGATAAATCATATCTGCAGTTAATATGTATGATATCGTGGTAGTACGGTTGCAGTTTGAAAAGGTAGGTTTTAGAAAAGCTAGAAATGATAACCTTTTCTTTACTAAGGTTTCAAAAGAGTTTTTAATAGGTTCATTGTTCAACCATGGAAAAAAAATTAACTGGGGTGACATGTCGTTCTATGATAAGAAGTACACTAATACTTGGCCCTCTTGCTCGGTAAAGAAATAGAGAGTGGGTGCGATGACCTTGACCATGGCCATGGCCAAGGCCATGGGATTATCAAGTTCCTTTACCGAGGCTGTTTTGTGGACCGTGACGAGCCCCTTGGTGAGAGCATTCCATCCTTTGATTTTCACACGTGGAGGGCCCAGATTACCCAGTGGAAAAGGAATCTCTCTACAGATCAGCCCCCCTCCTTCCCTTGATGCAGATCCATATCACATTTCATCACAAACATGGTTTCCCCCCTCTCACTGCAGCATTCATTTAACAATAATGTATTTTAACATTTACCAACCACAAAAAAGTATCCAATGATGTATAAGATGATTGCTTTTTGTTGAAAAACATTGCCGGATTCAAATTAGATTAAATCTTAAAATAAAAAAGTTTTTTAAATCTTAAAATAAAAGGTTTTTTTTTTTTATTAACTCAACTTGTTATTAAATCTCGCCATGAAGCAAGATGCAATTAATAACTTCAGAATAAAGATTAAAGACCGCGTTGATAATAATAGTAAAAAAAAAAAAAAAACTAACAGCTTGACATAACTGCAACCGACAAGTTGCTTTCCAAAGCTACTTTTATCTTTAACTAATCAAGCTTAAGAAATTTCACAACTTGCTTCATCACTTCACAAATCTCACTCGCCTAGTACACACACACACACCCGCTCCCGCACACTCTCTCTGTGAAAAGAAGAGACCGAGATGGGATCGGTGTCCCTGAAAATTGGAGATGGAACAGCCAGATTCAGGAGAGCAAGTTTCTGTTCATCAGCAGTGAACATTCTCATGCTCTTCTCTGTTATAACCACAAATCTTTTTGCATTATATGCCTTCACATCTTCTCCAAAAGACCATCAAGCTCACCTCGTTCACAATCCCCATAAAAACATTTCTTTGATCTCCGAGCATGTCTCTTTAATACTAAGAGAGATCGCTTCTTCTCAGAAAAAGCTTGCCAGGATGGAAAAGGAGCTTTTGGGCTATGAAACTATGGATATTTCAAGGCCCAATATTGCAAGTGAGCTCAAATTGTTCTTGCAACACCATCAACTCCCTCTTGGTAAAGATTCAAGAACTGGGATCACTGAGATGGTGGCTTCTGTGGGTCATTCTTGTGAGAAATCTCCAGACTTGTTGTCCCAGTATATGGTCTACAAGATTTCCGGGCCTTGTCCTGATGATTGGAGCCTTGGCCAGAAGCTGATTTTGCGTGGATGTGAGCCTTTGCCCAGAAGGAGATGCTTTGCCAAGTCTGTTCCAAAGGTGGGTCTTTATCGTTTTCCTGTTTCGCTTTGGAAACCTGTTAGTGAAAAGATTTTAACTTGGAGTGGTCTTGGTTGCAAGAATTTTGAGTGCTTGAATAAAAAGAAATTGAGTAGGGATTGTGATGGTTGCTTTAATATTACTAGTGGCTATGAGACTCAAAAGTTTGTTAAAGCTAGAGGCAGGAATGATTTTCTTATTGATGATGTGTTAGCTCTAGCAAGTGGAGGAATTAGAATTGGATTTGATATTAGTGGTGGGTCTGGAACTTTTGCTGCTAGAATGGCAGAGAGAAATGTGACTGTGATTACTAATACTTTGAATGTGGATGCTCCATTTAGTGAATTTATTGCAGCAAGAGGGCTTTTCCCTTTGTATTTGAGTTTAGATCACAGGTTCCCTTTCTATGATAATGTGTTTGATTTAATCCATGCTTCTAGTGGATTGGATGGAGGGGACAAACCTGAAGAATTAGAGTTCTTAATGTTTGATATCGATCGAATTCTGAGGGCTGGTGGATTGTTCTGGTTAGATAACTTCTATTGTGCAAATGATGTGAAGAAGACAGCTTTGACTCGATTGATTGAGCGGTTTGGGTATAAGAAGTTGAAATGGGTTGTGGGTGAGAAGGTAGACACAGCTGGGTCAGGGAAATCGGAAGTTTATTTGTCTGCCGTTCTTCAAAAGCCAGCAAGAGTGTGATGATTACTAGAGTTTTCACATGAAACTGAAGGTGAGAATATTGCTTCCATTTCTAGCTTTGTTCACACAGAATTTCGTGTGAGTTCAGTGCCTCAAACACCCTCATGAATTCATTCCAACATGCAATAAGTACATCAATTATTACTTCTCTCAACTGTAAACCAGCATTAGAAGATGTGATATTTGTGCTTCGTAATCCATCAACTGCTTTATCTTTTACTGTATTTTAGGGGATTTAATTATCCTAGCTAAAAGAAATGTTAGGAAATGGAAAATTCATAGTGTATTTTTGAATCTTTGAAGTGCGAGTTCGTGCCCATGGTGCTTGTTCTAGATCTTAAACCTGCCTTCTTTCCTTCCACATTCATTCTTCGGTTCCAAATTTGAGTTTGATACATGTCCATCTCAAGTAATGCTAGATGTGATGAACTTTTCCCCCTTCCCTCGATGTCCTTGTATAATAAATCTGTTTCCATATAGCATTCAACGAGCCGTGTGCTTCAAGGCTGTGTATTGGTTAACTTATCAGCTAAGATAAATGATTTCTTTGAACGTGGTATGTACAATTGCCCTTCTTTTTTTCAAAAGAGAATCAAATTTAACAGCAAGGTTGCTGTTAATTTTCTGGTGTTTTCTTGTCCAAATCAGAGATTTATCTTAAATCAAATACAAAACCTGTGTGACGAATCATTTGTTTGGTTGGTGTGTTTCTGAAGGATGCCTGATAGTTGTTATTTTGTACACTTGCTATATATTATCATCAACATTCAAGGGATCTAAATTGGAAACTTAGGTAATGACATAGCAGGGGACCGGTGGTCATCACATATTCTCTGGTCTGTCCTCTACATGCTACTACTTTTCTCTGCTTCAGGACCTTGATATTTGAGTCAAGGTTGTCAATTCCATTTCGTTTTGTTTTAAATGGCCGAAACATTTCATATCAATTAAAAAAATAAAACAAAACGGAACAAATTTCATCTCATTTTAAATCTCGGTCCGTTTCGGATTTTTCAGCTAAATTCCGCCCGGAACGTTCCGGTTTCAATCCATATGTTCCGTTCCGCTCTTGAAAAGCCATTGAATCAAATTGAATCTTGTTCAATTTAATTAATTAAACCACCCAATTATAAAAAGCTCTTTTTCATTACTATTTTCAATAACAATGATACTGATAATAATATTGAAAATTATTATTACTATTTTCATTAACAATGATATTAATTTTTTAAAATTAGATTTATCACTAATATATATAGTTTATATTCATGTTGTTTTTTTCATGTTTATACTTTGTAGGAATTTGAGCAAAACAAGGTATGTTTTAGATTCTATTAGCCTTGATAACATTGACCTAACTTTATATTTAAAATATTTGTGTTAAAACATTTTACTTTCATAATATTTTGATATTTTATTTAAGTTGAATTACTTTAAATTAAAAATCTATTTAATCTTGACTATTTAGAAATATTTTAAATTTTGAAATTATATTTGTTTGGTATTGTGTTTGTATTGTATAATTTATAATTAATTTATCTTGAATTTGAATTATGTTTGTTATATATATATATATATATATATATAAATAGTAGAACTCCGAAACGGCACGCTGAAACACTCCAAAACTAAAATATTTTATTCTAATTAAAAAAATAAAATACCTATTAGAACAAAATCGATAATCTTAATTTCAGTGCCCCTAGTTGACTGGGGGAATCAAGAGTATACAAATGTAATGATTGTAGGAACAAGTACTAGTTATAGATTTTAACTATGGACTAGATTGGGAGCCAGCATTATGCGTGGGCCATACCAATTTTTTTCAACTTGAAAAATAAATTTAGAAAAGGGTTGTGTTTTAAAATAAAGTAAAAACATTCGATAATTGGATTAAACTTTGAATAATATGATAAAAAATAACAACAAATAATTTTCAGATAGGAGCCTTCATACAAGTCCATGTGAACGCTACATGAAACCTATTTTTTAGAATTAATTAAGATTTTATATATATCTAAATATAAAATTGTCCCCTACCAAACTTTGATAATAATAAAAAATAAATCAAATGAAAATGTTATAAAAAAAAACCTTGACTCAAAGAAAAGACAAATTTAATTCATTAGCATTGTGGTATTTTATTGTGTATTTAAAATGAAAAGGCCAAAAATACTTAAGTTTGTTTGGGAGTGTGGTTGCGGTTGTTTTTTAAAGTATTTTTTTTGTGCTGAAATGCATCAAAATAATATTTTTTTTATTCTTTAAAAATTATTTTTAAGATCAGCGCAGATCCAAAACACACCAAAAAAATTAATTTTTAGCAAACAAAATTAAATTTTTCCTAAAAAGACCCCTTTACCCTGCTTTCAAGGCCATTTATATTTTGTTATCAATAATAAATTTGTAATTTTATTGATCTAATCCACCTTAATACAATAAAAACTCTACAATAATATCACTTCTCTTTTTAGTTCCTTTAATAAACGTGATCATTTACTTATATGATGTTGATTCAAGGTAAGATTTTGGTGTCGTTTTATAAAGGGATATTGACAAACACTCCGATCCATCTTGTGTTAGTGGCAATGAATTTGTGCACAAGTTGTTCTGCGTTTTTTTTTTTCGAAGACAAATATAAAAATATATTTGATTGATGAAGATAAAAAAATAAAAATAAAAAACTAACCAGAAAATACATGGAGATATATTTTCTCTGTCTCGTCTATAGTAACCAAACGTTAATTTTTCAGACCGTGCTTGACTTTAAGTTAAATGATGAACTCTTTATACCTAATCCTTTAAATATTAATGTTTCTGTCTTCTAGATTGAACACTAAGGTTCTGGGCTTCTGCCCGAATCCCCTACATAACTACTCATGGGACAAGACTTCGATTCGATTTCCAACTGGTTCGGAAATTATCTTAACAGCACTAAGCCCACGTCATAGCTTATGATTACCTCAAATGTTTGGTTGTAAAATGAAGCTGAGACCCGGCCCAAATATACTTCTTGAATAACTATAAAAGCATAGTTATAGAACCACCCGGGAGCTGATACCATTTGAATTTGACTCGGTTGATTCAAAAGACCACCCTGTAATTCAAATAAAATCTTGTTTGATTTTTTTTAAATAGTTTTGTTTAAAAAAACAAATAAAATAAACCAATTTAATTTAACTCATTAGTTCATTATGACTCAAGTTTTAAACCAAATCATGGCACAACCAAACTTCGCTTAGCCCCTAAGGCACTATAAATGACATGTCGCATCATACCATCATCCCATTACAAGAAACTTTGTCCAAGCAAATAGCAAGCTTGTCTGGTCAAGTAGTACAAACAAATCTATTAACTAGCATGTTACTATATTATAAGCTAAGTAGTTATGTCTTCAGCTTCTTTGGAAGGATAATATATAATCCATCATCCCCTTAATTATAACATCAACTAATATAACATATCTATTCATTTATCAGAATACACCGTGAGGCTAAATCGGAAGAGCCAACATTACTCACCCTCTCTGCCGTGGGTGATTCGGATAAAGTTCTCCGGGAATGCTTTTAGGTTTGAACAAGCAGAGAACCATTCCGGGAACATTCATTGCCACCACGTGGGAAAACGTCCTGTTAATTGCGAGGGGGCGTCACTTAGTTTAAGTGGTTTTATCGAGCATGGCTACCCTCGGTGATGGGTGCATTGGTCCCTTGGATGTTAGCGCTGTTAAGAAGCTTCATTCCCTCTTCACTCATCTGCTGAACTTCTGAAGGTGACAGAATCCTTATGCAACGGACACAGCCGACAAATTCCCTACACAAGCACATCAAACTTAGACCTAGAATAGGACAGCTTGGAGATGAAAATATATAGAACGATTAGCATCTACACACGGGTAAAAAATAACCAGAAGCATGCCAGCAAAAATAGAACTTACTCCCAAGGATCATCACCAATGAGGAGAACGTCATTCTCGTAGTCCACGTATACTAATTTCCACCCAGAACGTTTAGGATTGTTTAGAAGCCCGTCAAGTCCAAACATGCATTCAATAGCGGAGCATAGTTCTTCATAATTTTTAAAACTGGAGACATCAATTGACCTGCCAACAGACCCTGTCTTCTGAACCTGTAATAAACCCAAACACTGTTAGCACCTAAAATTGAAGCATTCAATAGCGGAGCATAGTTAATAATTTTTAAAACTCGAGACATCAATTGAAGCATTCAAAAGCCCTCGACCATGCTCACAAACACGCAGAGGGCTTAAAACCTAGACAAAGGTTAACATTTAAGGAACAACTTCACTAGACTAAAGTCTTCCGTATTCAAAAAGTTAAGTGAATAATGCAATGTATGGTCCAAGCAGGCAGTTAACAAATATCTTTTAATTACAAGACAATCATTCATACCTTGGTATATGTGCGCACACGTGGGGCAACTTGCTGCCATGAGCTATTCTGGAGCATATTGCTATTATCAAAATCAACATTGCTCGAAGATGTACCACCTGAGTTGTCAGGAAAGTCTTGCCGTGAGAAAGCTTGGGAATCTGCTAGGCTTGCTGAGGTAATCTGAGACTGAACATCCTGGCTTGAGCTGAGGTTGCCGACTAGACAATCCGAAGCATTCTGCAAATCAGCATCCTTTAATGTGCAGAACTCATCTAGTATAGCACTTGAGACAGAAGGATCGACCACAGAACCACCCCCATTGCTGGCGTCAAAGTTGAAAGAACCATATATCCCGCTTTGATCATTGCTCTCATCAGATAAATCCTTCACTGCACCTGAGTTTAAGGTACAAGGCTCTTGCTGAGTCAAAGAAATCAATTGGTTTGCTTGGGATAGAAATCTTGAATTGCTCATCTGATGATCCCACACATCTTGATTCATAAAAGGTAAGGAGGGATTAATTGCTTCCGGGAACACAACTGATGTGTCCTGTGATCCAAACATAGACTGTGGCCCCGATCTATACATCCCAGCAAGAGACATGGGATGTGATATCCATTCATCTGCATCTAGAAACGGTAGCGAGCAGTTAGGTGCAGTAGCATCAGCAAGAGGTGAATGGATCTGTTGGGAATTAAGTAGCGATGATTCTGGAAATGCCTGTGCAGGCCAGAGGCTGGTTTGTAATTGTGAGTGGCCCTGATTCTGGTTTTGGAACGCTAGATGATTTGTGGCATTCTGCTGGGTCATAGGACACGATGATGGTTTCTGCACAATGCATTCTCCTGTTGAGGTTAGCTGGCTTAACTGATCTGGCAAATGCTCAGTTTCTGCCTTTAATTTTCTTTCACCAACTCCAACTGGTGCTTGATTTTCAACTTCGCTTGAAGAAAATGACTTCCCAGCTACATTTATTTTCGATGAAGATGAGATTATGGCATCAGATTGGTCTAGACAGATCTGTGAAAAATTCTGGTTTTCTACAGACGTAACTCCTGACTGGTTTAGCTGAGGCATCTGATTAATTGTTGCCTGCATGTTCTTAACATCTAATGAAGCCACCTTCGTGGCAGAAACTTCTGGTAGTGCAGCTCCACAGATTCCAGGATAGTTAATAGGATGAGGTTTCATTAGCATGTTAATCAGTTGTTCAGAACATATGTTTGACATTGAAGCATATGGGAGATTTGCATTTCCACTGCCAGGAAGCCATGAAAGGGGCTTTTTTACCAAACTCCCCCACTCAGAATCTCCTGGCAGGACAAACAACATAGAATGAATTTCCAATGAATTTTCCCAGAAAAAAAATAGTCAAAAACCGAGCACCAAGATAAACCTTACCTAAAAATCCAGACTGCAAGGGTCGTTTGAGACCTGAAGTCAGAGAAGGAAAAATAAAGAGACTTTCGGGAGTCTCAATTTCCCATGAACTAACCCTGTTCTGCTTATCAGAACACCCTGGCTCATCCCACTCCACCTGTTTGTAAAACGAAAAAATGAAGTCAATTAATAATTAGCAAATCAAAGAGACAACACCAATGACAACATAAGAACAAACATCACTGTGAAAGAAAAGGATTTGGTCAGATCCACCAGTAGCCTAATCTACCTGAAGATTCCGCCACTTAGAACCAGGCCACCTCAGTGGATCCAAGTCACTGATACCAACTATTGTGCCCATATATCTGCGAAAAAGATTACAAGCAATTAATCAAGCACTGTATATTCAGACTTGCAAAAATTCAGAACCTCAAAGCATGCAATAAGAATATAAATGCATTCAAAGCACACTTTTATCCTTATCACAGTGCGCTTAAGATGAAGAATTAATCAGTTGATTATTATACAGTGCTAATTCATGATTCCTATCTATTGCAGAGGTTTTACCCATAGCCACTGCCTGATTAAAGTGTAAAAGGATTCAAAGAACTCAATATTACCTGCGTTTTCCTGACTCTTCTGTCTCAAACATCATTCCAAACCTCATACCGACTGAGACTTGAGTTCCAAATACAGCTTTCCGGAATTTAATCAAAGGAATGACAAAGTCTGAAGGGCATGCCCTATGAATTGTACAAAGCAGCAATCACTAATAAGAGTCGGATACCAAATAAAAAGGGCAAAGGACAACTAGGATTTGATTGTAAATTTAACAAACCTTGGATTGTAAAAAATGGTGAATGGGCTTCGATTGGCAGTAGCATGAGCTGCAGCAGCAAGGACACCAATGTGCATGCTATCAGCAGATAGAACTGATGATGGTAATGTTGTTTGTTGACGGTTTGCACGCCTCACACCCACCATTAACTGTGACTTTTCATCCCTGGTGATTACAGAGAATGGGTAGCTTTAAGATTACTATAGTGAGTTAAAAAATCCATGAAGGTTTACCCATTGTTAACACATGTTCTTGACAATTAAATATTGTCAAACTGCACAACAAAGCATCTCACAATTTTGCAGAAAAACTGAATATACCTTTTCAATTGAGAATTTCTTAGATAGAGGTTTATGTATCATTAATTTTTGGTAATGTTAAGCTAACTTGAGAAGGCAGGTTTATGTAGCATCCAGGAAAAAAAAAATGCAAAGTATATAGCTTACCTGATGAACAAAACAGAATCACCTGCTTTAAGCCTTTTTGAACCCACAAATAAACTCCACCCAGTTGTAAGAAGGTGTCGTTTTGGCTGCCCTGCATAAGAGGAAAGAAGCTGGATGAAATCCACACTCGAGATGGTTCCTCGCCATATAAATTACACTGAGATAGTTCCTCACCGCGGTATATATGGCGAAAAGTCCAGGTATTATCATGCAAGTCCCTTACAACAAGCTCCTGAGTAGGCGGTTGCATTGTGTAATCCTGGGACAGACAAGCAAATTTAATACAAAAGCTCGTTGTTTCGTCAGGGCTTGCAATGCAAGGATTTTCAAGTTAGCAAGATTAGCTCACCAGTGGAGGGAAGAGCTTTTCTGCTGCCCTGCGTGGCACTGAGAAGCCACCGTGTGTACTTGTATCGCTAGCAGTCAAAGTTTTGCAGAAAAATTCACTTGGATGCTTGCTGGGCCTTAGCCCAAAATCTGGTATAGGGAAGACATCTTTTTCCTAAATGAAGCGTAGATTCATTTTTTAAGTCTGGATGAAGGGATAAGCAAATGGGATGAAGTTAAGATAATCTGACATTATTTAAGCTTACAGTGTTCACTGGTTGAAGACTCATTTGAGCATAGATTTCATCTGTATCTTTGTCTGCCTATGAAATAAAGGTAAATCAGAGGTAAAAAAAAAAAAAAACTGCCCTTCTAACAAGAGATGTATACAACAGTCGTGCACTCTATGAAGAAACGCAAAGTGGAATCGGAAAAAAATGGCATACATGTAGGGTGACATTGTGAACTTGGCACAATAACTGAGAAGGCAGATTTGGATAGTTGGGGATCTGTGAAGTAGCTGATCTTCTCGTGGAAACTGCCACCTACACATGCAAATCAACTGGTCGTCAGTTCAATAAATCAAGCCGGAACAATCAGCAGCATATTAAAAGAGAAGCTGTCAAAATTTTATCTTGGCAGGCTTCCAAAATCTTAGAATCATGTGTGCCTAATTTGGAAATGAACCTTCAAAAGCACAGATATATGTAAGTACATTTTTAAACTGCAGTTTCTGTTAAAACCAACGCGAACTAAATTCAATTACAGTACACCATGCGATGCATCTACTCTTTCCAGAATGAATTCCTAATTCTTACTATCGGATTTAATGTTTTAGAATTGTAAGTTTACTACACTACTGATGAAAAACCATCCCACTTAACAAGAAAATGCAAGTGATGAGAGATCAAGCTCCAAAATGCAATTTGGTACGGTAGAGATCGCCTAAGAATGTGCTCTGAGTGGATATAAAAATCAGAAGGGGAGAAAGGGTCAAGATTAAACGATAAAAATTCAAACCTGCTCACTGTGTCCTTGAGGAAAATAATACACCAGACTTCCAACCTGAGGCAAGGAAACTAGTGGGCCTGCACAAGCGTACCACAGCTCCGAGTTGATTGCCTTCCGTATTCCTGAGATAATGCACAGCAAGCTCAAAAACATAAGACACATACTCTTGGACAAAAGAGTACCGTTTGGACTTGTAATTTTTAAGAAAGTTAAGCCTTCATGTAAGAGATTCAACCTTTTACCGGATCATTTCAGCCCATAGGCGAAAACGATTAGATAAGGTCAAACTTTTATAAGAAATGAAGATTTTAGTGACATGAAACAAACCAGACTGATCTTGAAATTCTTTCAACAACTTCATTTCCTCGAGAAGATTTGTTTGAGCTCCATTAACAAGCCCTCCTGTCTTGATTTTCTCTTCCACAGACCCCATATTATGCTTCTACTTGTGTTGGTATATCCTCTCTACCACACAACCAGAGCAACTCAATAGAAAAATGTCATCTTTACTTCTTCAACACCAAACCCCTCGATTACAAAAACCCCCCGTCAAACAGAATAGAAACTAGAGCATTAAAATCACAACCCTATATTCCTCCAAAAGAAGATAATTTTTTAGGACAGACCCATGTCAAGGAATCTTAAGCTCACCCAAAAGACCAATCCAATTGGTCACAACAGAGAAACCACCCCCTCCCCTTTGAGGAGTCCTTGATGATCCAAAATCAAGGAACAAAACCTGCAAAAAGGTATTCACTAGACTAGACACAGATCCTTTTATGGTGTGGGGCAGGAAAGAGAGCTTTTTTATTGACACAACAAAAACCAAAAGTTTTTTTCATCAAAGCACGCGGACCGAAGCATGAGTGTGGTGTTCTTGTAGCTACTATTCGTCCGACTTTTCAATCAATGAAACCACTGATCTCCCTCTATCATCATCATCAATAAATCCAAAAAACAAAAAGAAATCTTCCCTCTATCTATCTCATCGATTTATGTCTCTGTAAATGTGAAGGCAGTGACACGCTGGTTCTTGCTTGAAAGTTGAAACTAGAAAGGGTAGGCATACTACTAACCTGCACTCACACTTTCCGGAAATGGCTATTTCTTTGCAGCTTTAAACTGTTTTAAGGCAGTCCAAAATCCCAATTAAAACAAAAGTAAACGATGCAATAAATAAGATAAAATTAATAAAGCAAAGTAAAACAAGGAGAACACGAAATCAGGCACAGAGGATAGTGATTTCAACAAGTAATAATAGAAATAGTGCGTGTGTGTTTTTAAAAAGGGAGGGAGAGAAAAAGAAAGAATGCGAGGGTGGCGCATTTTAGCACGTGGATTACGAGGATTTATGAAGGGGTGCTCTTTTTTAGGGAAACCTTGAACTTAATCTCTCAACTATTTATCGATTCTTAATATAGTCCTCGAACTAAACCTTCTCTCAATTGAATCCTCCACTAATTGATCGTCGCATGTTCTTAACGTGGAGCCTTAACTGTTTTTTCGAAAGGGATTAGTTTTATATGTGTTTAAAATAGAATATATAAACAAATTTTATAATTTTGTAGCTCGATTATATGAAATGATAAGATCATGCCTAGCAATTCATCAGTTTTATTTATTTATTTATTTATGAAACGATCAAGACGAACTTACTTTGTTTGGGAGAAGTTTGTATGTGAGATCGGTATGATTTCTATACAAGTTTCTATCCATATCAAGATTGATGATGTTTATGGAAAGCTTAGTTTTTTAAGTGTTTTATATTATGTTATTTTCTTTGGATTTCTTATTATATATTCTTGATGTGTGTATATGATTACGGCTAAGCATAAAAATTTTTAAAAAATTGAAAATATAATAAAAAAAAAAGATTAGAAAAAACTAGTTTGTTTGGATTTAAAGCTTTTGAAATCGATTTAATCGAAGTAAACCAGCTTCTTAAGAATGAATATAAAAGGATGTTGTATACTTATAATATGTTTTCATAAGAATAAATATAAAAGATATCCTAAAATTTTAAAAGTTTTTTATTCATGATGGTAATACACTTTTTCTTGTCATAAACCCTTAAGATTTGCATATTTCTATTAAAACATGAAGTTAATATTGTTTTTAATGTATAAAAGAGAACATGTTCAATATTTAGATAGGTTTTACTTGCAACAAAAATTTGTAATTGCACATATATATGTTTTTTTTGGGACAACTTGGTATCTTCTTCTACTTCTTTTTTTCTTTCTATTTTTAATGATTTTTTTTAACCATTTTATTTATTTTAGCCATGCCTGTATTTTATAAAAATACAACTGCACTTAGTCATTAAAAAAACCCTATAAAACCCCTAGAAAAGACCCACGAAATAACCACACAAGTTTTTGATGGTTTTTATTTTTAAAAAACTGAACAGAACTTGGTCGGTTTAAACTAATTTCGGTTAGTTCGGTCTAAATATACATATAAAAAGCTTTGCTTTGGTTTTTTTAATAAAAAAAACTGAATTGAACTATATATATACTTCTTTTTTCTAACCCAACCGAGCCCTGATTAGCAATTCTATGAGATGGGTGACTTAATTGATAAACTTTTTTAGTTTGTAGACTTAAATAATCAATAATTGGTGGCTAATTTCCAAGGTCTCCCCTTTTTCTTTTTTCTAAGCTTTAGCTTTTGGCTTTTGCGACATGGATCTTGGTGTGCTTTACATTTCACCTGCTCTCTCACAGCAAATTCTGGTTTGTTTATGTGTTTTTGGTATCTTGATTGTTTGGAAATTAAAAAGAAGGAGAGAGGAAAGGCTTTTATATATCCCCATGCGCTTTTGTGGTCTGATTTATTTGACCGTTCCTCAAGCGTGCGGTTCACGACAAAACAATAGGGGGAGGCACAGGATAACATGAAGCGATTACGTGTCATGCCCCCGTGCTTGTCTGTGCACGGCGCCGTTTCTGGCTTTCACATTTGGTCTCAGCATGGCTGGAGACTTCAAAGTTCATATCCAGCCTCCATTTTGTCTTCTATGTTTGTTCCGGTGTGTATATCCTCCTTTGTATCTTGCATGGCAGTCCTTTCTTGGATGTGATCATGGAATTCCTCAGGACTGTATACATATTTAGCTATCAAATATCAATGCCTCTGTAAATCACGGTTGTTTTCCAGGCTAAATCGAGAGAATTATATTTATTTATAAAGTTTTTAGCATTGTTTTTTATAACCTTAAAATGCAGAGAGGATTCAAGTTCAAATGGTAGATAAAAACAACCCCATAAGTCTTCAATGGCTAAAAGGAAGTAGAAGGAGCTCCTTATATAAACTCCTTGTATGGAAGAACGAAAGGGAACACTCGATTGCATACGTAGCTGGCATTAAAATATATTTTTGGCCAGAAAGAGTGTGATTTGGTTGGTTGAGATTTGAAAGCACCAAAGTGAATCCACGAAGGAGGAAGGAAAAAGAAAGAGAGGGGAGACCTTTCCAAAATAAATGGCTCATGCCATGTTCGTGAATTTCCAGTAGTATGGAAAGGGAATGGGATGTCCATGCCGCTACTGTTGCATGGGCAAGAGGGTCACGCACGGATCTCCATTTATTATGATTATTTTTTTTGCCATGACCAACCTACCACCACAATTGGTGGCCCTATCCCGAGAGAATAAAGAGCACAGCCTTTCCGAAGGCGGGGGCAGCAGGAGTCACCCTAAGCAAAGAAATAAAAAACTCGAGGACGACTTTGTTGAATTTGTCTTCTAGCTAGACAGTAGACACCATGCCGAGAGGATCTTGCAGCCATCGATCCAAGTTGAGGGAGGGGACAGTTCCTTGGCGTGGCACCGAGGCCAAATCCAAGCAAAGACAAACCTCATCCTCCGAATAACGTTTTATTACATCTTCGTTGATCCCAACAAATGCGGAGTATATAAATGCTAAGTAACTACTTTTTAAAATAGTGGCAACCATGCTAGTTCAATTTACAGCTAATAATTACGCCTATTTCTCTCTGACCTTATCACCGCTGGTCTAAAATCGCCCATCCTAGCAATCTGGCATCTTGAAGAGGGATTGACGTGCTACATGACACATTGTTTGCAGCGCTGAAAAATATATTTTTTCTTAATTATAAAGAAAAATATATTTGTTTAGTTAAATAAAAAAAATTAATACAAAAAATACAATTTATAACTCTTCTTAATTATTATTTTTTAAGTCACAATCCAAATGCCCAAACACGCACTTAGCTACCGTGTGGAAACCAAAATCTTGTTTCGAAAAAAAAAGAAGAAGAAGATTTTGCGAGTATTCTGAATTTGATTTTATTTGTAAAAAAAAAAAAAAGTCCCCAGCATATTGCTGTTTAGGTCCTTCCACAGGGACCATGCTCCCCAGTAGAATTTCAGGGCGCCTCTAGTATAGATTTGACAGTCCAAGTATCGCCACGTGATGCGAGCACGCATTATGTGGATGAGGAATATGATCGGACGGTCTAGACGCGACGCTAAAATCGAGTGGCACGCGGACTAGATAATTTGAGGACTCTCTCCTCTCTCTAGTCTTTCTCTAGCAGCACATTATTCTATGACTTTGGAACTTAAACTCGCCGTATTCTCAGCTTGATATGTCCAAGCACCGTTGATCTTGTTCCACGTGTCCATCATGGAAATGGTTTCGTATGATTTGAGGAATGTGGGCCCACCATGCTGATCATGTGTTTAATGCTATTTTATTGATTCTTGACTTTCTATTGAGTCTGATTAATCATCAATTGTTTTTAAGAGTGTTATTTGTTTATAAATATATAAAAATAATATTTTTATATTTATTTTTTACATTAATATATTAAAATTATTAAAAAAACACAAAAATTTAATTTAATTTTTTTATACCGAATATATTCTTAAAAAATAAGCTCAAGTTACCCGCATTGAAAGAAGATGCAAGTCATGTTGACATTTACATTTTAAAAAAACCATAAATTATAGTTTTTTTAACATGCATCCAGGCAACTATTTTCAATGAAATCAATATAAATCCAGATATATATTGATTGATGAAAGAAAATAAAATATATGATTGAAGTGAAACGCAGCCTAAAAAACAAACCTACCCTAAATCTCATGTATTACCATGAACATCTACCCAATCCAATCTCCCAGATTGTTATAATAGCGGGTCCTACCCACTTGTTTAAGCAAGGGACATCACCTGTAAGGGATAGAGCCTTATCATTGTCAAAGGGTGGGGACCACGGAGTGGTGTTCAATAGAAACAAGCAAGCTCCAGTGTTCCACAAAGTAATTTTCGTGGCCCCACAAAATATATTTTAGGATCCACGTCTCGAGAGTTCAAGTCATAGAAGAAATTCCATAATTTGACATCCATTTTTCATGGCGTAAGTACACGGACTTTAGGTGTGTACAGACGGCTCGGACCGAGCCAGTACAATGATAGGTAGAGCATTGTAAAAAGGAGAAGATAGTGTGCCTTTGGGCTGGGACCCTTGCACATTATGCCTCGAGGCACTAGTGTGGTTTCCTCATTTTCTACTCATGATTGTATCTGGGTCAATGCCTAATGATGTAATCTCCCTCAAATAAAGAAAAAGGAAGACACGGCATGCAATGTTTATCCTATAAAATCCCCTAATGTTGTTTGTGTTGGGCTTATTATTCTGTCTGAAAGTAATTTGTGTTTTTTTTCAAAAAAAAAGAAAAAAGAAAAAAAGAAGATAGCAGATATACCCTCTGAGTTAATCTAGTACATGTACGTTTAAATTTAAATTCTTTTAAAGATACAATAGAATTCAAATAGTATTTAGTTATTACATTGGGAGATGAGAAAAGAAGATAACAAAGACAAGGTGGGTCCATCCATCAAATTGATGGCAAGATCACAGCCATACAGTAGACGGGCATGTTGATCACTGGATAAGCTTCACAGAACAAGCAAATGATTAAGATTATGATGGAGGATCTCAGCTTTTCATTGGGGTAAAAACAAAAGCATTTAATGGAGATTAAAGAACAAGATCATAGCAAGTGCAATTCTCCTTGGATTTTGTTAGACGATACATGAAGGGAATGAACAACGGGAATCGAGGGCTCCACGAGTGATAATTGATAGTGAAAGAAGGTATAAACGAGCGTGGTGCAAGGGGAACATGGAAGCAGGATGGCCTGTTGGGATGTAAGGGGACATTTGCTTCTGAATCTTCTGATGAGAAGGAACTCCATTTTGTCTTTATAGCCTCTCTCACCGTCTCCATTCTATTGTCACTTTACTCGTCTAGATATATTCTCTTTGGTCTCTGTGAATGTGGGCCGATATTCATTATTCAAGGTTACTTTACGGGCTATTTTCATCAGTAAAGGAGGAAAAAAGGAGCCTTCTCTTTCCCACGTTTCCTCTTCTCTAGTGATTCACCTCCACCTTTAATCCAGACGGGCACTTGCATGGAATGCTCTGATGATAAAAGATGTTTGTTGGTAAATCAATCCCCTTAGCCTCATTGCCTGATGGAAATCATTTGTTTCTTCAAGCCTGCAAGGCATTGCTCCGGTAGGCTGGGACTTAGGGTTAAAGTGCCTAGATTTAGAACCACTCATTGATACTTAAATAAGCTATTAGAATGTCAAAACAATTAAAAAGCATAAAGATAAATAATTTAAAACTAGAAAAAAAAATTCAAAAACACTGTCAGACTGCAATAACAAACCAGCACAATTAAGACAACCTTGACGGTGTACCGGTAAATAAACTCATCATCTAGTATGAAATTCAAGCAATACATCATTAATCTCTACCTCACTCAAGAATAAAGAGTAGAACATTCAGCAATAAAGACTTGCTAATGCAATCCCTTAAACCTTAACTTCTTGCGGCAATATTAATGTTGCAATTGTTGTCGTGGCAATAGTGCTGGCGCTGCAAGTTATTTTTTTTTCTAGTGGCTCAAGTAATAAACTCAAATGTAGTATTTTTATTTTAAATAAGTTTTATTTTATAAACAATTCTGGGCACCATGCTAATTTTGTTTTTAAATCCCCTTTTTGTGCAAGAAAAACACGGACAGCGTGGCATTTATCGGGCTGAAATCTAGCCCATTAATGTCAAAGGACATTTACTTTGAGCCATGCCTATTAACAGATCAAAAACCTCAAGGCCCACCTATTGTGGCCCAAGTTCTCCTCATTAATAGCTTCAACAAGCAGTGAAAAAACAATTCAAGAATCCATGCTTTGCTTTCGCAGGGTTTATCTAGGGTTTTGCCGCTTCCAGTAAAATCCCCAAATCCTTTGCAGCTGAATTCCAAATCCAAAAATTTAGCCTTCACCAATGGAGGGATTGAGTAAATCAGATGCTAATTTGATAGTTTACGTGCATCCATCGCAGAGCAAGAATGTTGATAAAGCAATCCTCCGTGAACTCAGCTCTTTGCTCTTCAAGTTCGTTCCTTTGCCGTTTCACTTTCTCTTGAATTCTAGACTGTTGTGTTATTTTTCTCAAAGTGGGTTTTTTATTGCAGGTATTCTCAAGCATTTGATGGAGTTGTCTTGGCTTATAGTGTTGACCCTCAAGATAAATGTGCGAGAATTCTCTCTGGGGTTCACCCTTATTTCGGTGTCAGACTTCGAGCAAACCTTCTAATCTTCTCCCCGAAGCCGAACATGCTTTTAGGTTGTTTTTTCTTCTGCTTCTTCATGTTGTTTTTTCAGTAATTGTAAATTGTTTTTTCTATACAATAATAATAATTTGATTAGTATTTTAATGTATGTATTTATTGTGGTTCAGTAACATAAGGTGTTTGTGAAGTTTATTTAGAATTGATGTTGAAGTGTGAGGTTATTGTTCTGCTTTAATAATTTTTTTATTCAACTTTCAGAGGGAAAGGTGGTGAAAATTACTCGGGAATCTATTCATTGCATTGTTCTTGGTTTTTCATCTGCAATTATAACAGATGAAAATATCCGCAACGAGTTAAAGTATAAAGCTGTATGTACATCCATACTCTTGTGCTTTGAAGTTCATATCGTTTTCCTTTCTGCAGCTAGAGAGTTGATATTGTTGCTTATCACTTAATATTTGCTGTAGAAACATGGGGAGGGGGTATATGTTAGCAGATATCACAAGCGGCATGTGATAAAGGTTGGAGCTGTGATACGTTTTGAAGTCAAGAGGTGACATATTATTGTTATATTTTAGAATAGCTTGATCTCTGTGAAACACATGGTCCTTTTCCTTCCTGGTATAATCTGCTCATCCCAATCACTTGCATGCACAAGTATGACACACATAAACATGGACTTGTAAACTGATTTCATTAAGGTTTCTAAATTCAAGTTGGATGGTCTTGCTCCTAAAAAGATACATGACCCTTTAACTAACTTTCATTTCAACATTAATATCTAAATAGCAAAGATATCAATATGGAACAGTCAAATTTCAGTAACATAATTGTCCATGGGCATTTGTAGTGCATTTGCTTAATCATTGGAATTTTTATTGCAGAGAGTTTGACACCCGATTCTTTAGATTTTATTTACTTGGAAGATTGTGTGTGGATAGGAAGATAGATAGGACTACTGGTTGCTCAGTCAGGCCCTAGTTTAGTGCTAGCAATTTTTTTTAAAAAAAAGAGAGAGAAGAAGAGAACGACTATAATGTTCAAAGCATTCCTTATCAACAATCAAATACTTCTGTTTCAGGCATTAACATATTACATGTGTGATTTTTGCTAAATCTAGTTACTTGATCATATTTTATCTTTGCAAGAATTGCAAGAGGTTCACGATGGTGAACAGGATTACTATGTAACTTTTCTTTTTGTTTTTAATTTTAAAAGCTTTATGACAAGACATGCATAGTTTACTTCTGTCCTCAGTCTAATAGACAGACTGAAAATTGTGGAGGCAACATTTGACACTTTCGTGCTGGTGGATATTTTAAATCTCATCAAGCTTGGATTTTTTTTGTTTTATAATTTTGAAAATTTGGTTTCTCTCTTCCATGCCTTTAGTTATACTGGCTTTATGATACAAGTAATTCTTCCTCCGACTTTGATAAATTGTTTGGGGTCTCAACATATCCAATTGAATCATGCTTCTCTTTCCTGCAGGGGGGCATGCCAAACTCACTGCTGCATGCTCCCCTGTCATGAAATTGGATTAATTGAGTAATTTTACCGAGATATACACAGCATAAAGTAGATTTTAGTTTATTCGTATACTGCCCATTGTACATGACTCGATAAAGATCCTGTAAGTGTTTGGATTTGGTTAATTTTTGCAGTTTGGATGAGGAAATACTGCACATTTCAGGATCCTTGATTCCAGCTAATGCTGGAAGTGTCCATTGGTTATGCTCCCCTGTCATGAAATTGGGTTGATTGAGTAATTTTACTGAGACCTACACAGCATAAAGTAGATTTTAGTTTATTCGTATACTATCCAGTGTACATGACTCAATAAAGATCTTGTAAGTGTTTGGATTTGGTTAATTTTTGCAGTTTGGATGAGGAAATACTGCACATTTCAGGATCCTTGATTCCAGCTAATACTGGAAGTGTCCATTGGTTAGATAAATATTTTGTTGATGCTGCAACTGACAGGTTTTCAACCGAACTTACTTCTCCAAACCTTGGATGAATTTGTTTTCAATTTTGTGAATTTTAACTTTTAGTTGACTTCCTGTCAGTAATAAGGAGACAAAGACTGAGGAAGAAATGGAAATGCAAGAGCAGATTACTGTAGGCGGAGAGATGTTGTCATTTGTTAATGACCACGAAATTAAGAAGTCGAAGAAACGTAGAAGAGCAGAAGATCAATGAAGGCTGTTGTTGCTTCTTGGTTGTTTGCCATACTCTTTGTTTCTTTGCTTTTTTAGTCTCAACTCTGTTGTATAACACCGCATTTTTTCTATCTATTTGTATCCGGGGGATTGAATTGTTACATGCATATCTTATCCATTCTTAATCCCAAGCATTAATTGACATAAATCTGTCACCGAGGACATCACTTGGGATGCAATTTTGATGTAAATACATGTATTATGTTTGAAGTAATTTAAATTTCTGTTGAGGTTGCACTCGATTTATTCAAGATTCACGCATAAGTGCCTTGTAGAACTGGAATTTATGTAACAGGACTTTCATCATGTTACATTGACTGCTAAGATCACATTGCAGAAACCAAAAGGTAAATGAATGGGATGGATGTGTCATGCGTGAAAGATATAGTCTAGGCTCATCGAGTCGTGTGATCATGTATTGTCCAAGAATGGAATTGATGCAGGTTTGGATTGTGGTGACTGACCTTGCTGCTGGATGGTCTTCATCAACCAGTCTGGACTCAAAAAGTGCGCCTTTGGTGATTCTCCAGTGTGTTGGATTACAAACACTCTGTACACTACAGCTAGATGGCCATGAGTCGAAAACTTAGGCCTCAGCACTTGAGATTTCGTCAATCTATTTTCTTAATTAATCACAGAAAAGTTGGAGGACATCTAGTGTTAGTTTGTCAATCATTTTTATGAGGATTTGGGTGTGCAATAGTACATTCCATTTGCACCATGCACTTATGATTGGCATGGCAGCTGCATCTGCATTTCGGCTCCCATAAAACAACTACAGAAATTAGAAACAGATCTGTCTTGGTGGAAGCATGATCAATTTTAGAATCATCATAAGATATGGGGTTTCTTTCATTCAACACCCCATATTCGATTATGGGCCCATTTGAATAAAAGAACCAAATATCTCATATTTCAAGCATATATTAGATCTGAACATTGATATATATATATATATATGAGGTATGAGGTTAGAAAGATGAGTGAGAGGAGATGGGTTTTTTCAGGTTGTTGAATGATTCTCACTTTCATCTAACTCCCATGTGAGCGTCTGCTTATTTAAATCAGAAGAAGAATACAGAGAAGATCATGACAAACTTTTCCGTTATAACCCGTTCTTGTAACGTGCTTTCTTAGCTTACCAAAAGTATAAAGTCTACGTCTTTCTTCTTGATGAGAATGTTACCATCTCTTCTGGTGTGACCTTTAGCAGCCGAGTGCATGTGTCTTAGAAAAGGACGTAGTCGTTAACTTCGAATCTTTGTTTGGTTCACATCACCTTATTTCACCCACCTTCGACATGCATTTCCTCTGAAATTTTGTGTAG
>Ga0325410_1000472_pt1 | contig 42040 bp, 23 predicted proteins | sample PopdelMetagenome_16_FD_206182 | JGI IMG/M metagenome (GOLD analysis project Ga0325410, IMG submission 206182) | Populus deltoides microbial communities from Bellville, Georgia, United States - Xylem-PdIQD-R3 | ecosystem: Host-associated > Plants > Phyllosphere > Stem > Wood/Secondary xylem...
TCATAACATGCATCTTTGAGCTTGTCTACCCAATCTCTTACAGCCTTATCCTTCACTTGTTTTCTATCTGCATCTTCAAGGACAGATTGGATATCAAGGAGATTGCTTTTCAGCTTGTCACATTGTTCCTTCACACCCACTACTAGGTTCACCTCTTCTTGTACCTATTAGTGTACAAAGGAAAAGAAACGTTAAGCATAGGAAACATTTCTATGACAATTTCACACCCCCTACTAGGTTCACCTCTAGCTCTTCCTGTACCTATTAGTGTGGAAAATACAAGTTCAAGCATAGGAAACATTTCTATTTTGTATTAATATATTTTATTGTGAAATGGATTTACTATATTAATAATTTATATATAAAATATTTATTAGAAATAATAATATTTCATTTGTTCTTTTTATCATCATGATGATGATATCAGTCTGCACTATGCTACTGTACAAGAAGGTATAAAATGAATCTTAAATGGTAAAATGTTAAACCTATACGTGTGTGTGTGTGTGTATATATATATATATATATAGGTATGGAAAGAGTTCAATGTTCTCACGTGAGAAGGATTTCTCCTTTGAACCGACATAAAATCTGGTTTTCATTTTACATTAAATTAAACTATAGATATATGGATGTATAAAAAGGCAAGTGAATAATTAAAGGATCTGCATGTATACATTTGTGAAGTCAATTTAGAAATAAAGGCATGATAATAAGATTGTGTGTTAATTCACACCAAATACTCGCTCGCTAATCCTTTGAACTTCTTATTGATTATTTTACCCTTAATAGTTCAGTTTAAAGAGAATTGGCAACTCTTGTTCTGCCTTTTTCGGTTTTCCTATATTTGGAATGATATATTTTCTTTATGTTATCTTTGGAAATATGAAAAATAATAAAACAAAGAAAAAGAAGATTCTTTAATAAAATCCAAATATATACTTGAGGATTTAAATGTATTCTTTTTATGATAGGAAGAAAAAAGGCTTGAACTTTATATATATTTCTTATCTCTGCTAGGTAAATCAGGTTATTGCAGATGGCAGAAAAATACCTGTTGAGCAACGATCGTGGTTAACTGCTCCAAGATCGGAGATACAAGTGCCGCAGCCATCGTCTGTTTAGTTAAGATTGGAAAGAGAGAAAGAGAGAGAAGCAATGATGATGGGATGAGCAGAGAGAAAGAGAGGGTGAAGGGAAGGAGGCGGCTGGGAGTTCTTGCAACTTGTAGTTTTTTCACTAGTGAAGCTTGTATTTTAGTGTCTCAACATATTTTTGTATTAGTTTTTGGAGGGCTGTGGTAAAGGGAGAGAACAACTTGTGGGTTGAAAAAAAAAAAATGAAGCATGTATTTCAGTGTCTCAACATTTTGTTTTTAATTAGTTTTTGTAGTGTTTTAAAATTTAATTTTTTTTTAGATACTTTCGAAATGCAACGTCAAACACTGTATAAATCATACAACAAGGCATGTCCTAGCAAATAAAACTCTCTAGTATCGATGCAGATGAACCTGCCTTTACTAAAAAGTGTCCTTAAATATATTTTGAAGAGCCATTACATATTGTTTTTTTTTTTTGTAGTGCAACGATAGTAAAATATGATGTTAGTTTTAGCAACGAAGAGATAAAATATAACCTTTTTTTTTCATATGTTCTTTAATTATTCTACAAAACAATATAACTTTTTTGTTCTATGTTCTTTATTGAAAAGAAATAAAAAAAAAAAAACAATGCTTTGAGATTAAAATAAAAAAGATATCCATCAAATTAAAACCATTTTTTATCTTATTAATGCATTCCTGGTTTTTTTCAAAAAAATACTTTTTTAGACAATATTTTATAAAAATCATAACATTAATCAAAATAACATTAATCCCTAAAAATCAAAGATTTTATAGCTTGTCATTGTATAGCACTAGCCTTAATATATATATATATGTATATGTATATGTATATAATCTTGACTGTTATCAGTAAAAAAAAATTAACGGAACTTTTGCCATTTTCAATCTCTAAAATAGGAGATTTCATTAATTTTTTAATCTTTTATTTTTCTTTACATTAATCCCTGAAGACCTAAAGACAGTAGATTTCATAATTTCTTGAATTTTAATAAAACTTTGATGTTAATCCCTGATGATTTGAAATTTCATCACTTTTTTAAATTTAATGAAATTTTTGACATTATCTCTAAAAATAGGACATTTCACCATTTTTTTGAATTTTTACAAAAATTTTGAACTCTTTATTCTTGATGATATTAATTTTCGTGATAATTTTTTTCAATACTTAATTAATCATGACAATAGATATGAATGCTATTAATTTTCTTCCTGTGATAGAGTAGATACCGTGCTTTTATGTCTTCTTTATTTTATCTTCTCTGCTTTTTTTTATTATTATTATTATTATTATTAGGCTATTCTCATTTTAGCCATTTCAAAGCTTGAAGAAGACTTGTAGCTAGCTGGTGACTCAAAAATAAGGGCAGAGGATGTCCCTTCTTGAAATAATCAGCAAAGAGTGCTCTAATTAATTACATTGAGTAATCGACTGAGCTGGCCGAGTTATCAGTAGCGTGTGCATCTTTGCGTAGGAATACAGCGGTTCAGATTCTCGATTCAGGTTGTTCCAATTACCATAATACCCTCCTTTCGCTGAATCAGATACCATAACAAGGGTGTAATAGTCATCCGGTGTCTATTTAGGAGCGAAAGCAGTGTCGACTTTTCCCCCTTTTCAGGCCTGAACCAGTTTTAACCATAATTTTTAAAACTTTACTTCATCGGGTCAGAGTTTAAAAGTTTAATTATTTTTAAAAGAAAATCAAATAATATTATTTTTATTAAATTATTTCTTTAAAAAAAAAAAACTTTTTACCTGAGTCTACAAGGGACGTATAAAGTTTTTTTATTTAAAATATATTAGAATAATAATGTCTTTTAATCTTTTTTTATTTTTCATATTAATACATTAAAATCATAAAAACATATAATTTTATCATCATTTTTAAAAGGAAAAATAATTTGAAAACTTTAAACGACAAAAAAAAAAAAAAAAACAAAAACACTCTTGGTATCCACACAACAACGTCCTTCATTCAAAACTCAAGCTAATGGCGTGTCTAGAATTGTAATAAGAGTAACAGTTTGAAGTAATTTTTACTTATAAATATATTAAAATAAAATTGGCCTCAATTGGGTTTTGATCCCAAGCAGCGATTAGCATCGGTAGGTCTTAGTTGAAACACATTTTCTTGTCAATTTGTGATTCCAGCCAGTAAAGCATCTAAAATCCATGATCTGCAGTGGATAATCCAGATATTAAAAGAAAAAAAAAAAACAGTTAATGAATTCAGACAATATTACGAGGAAACAGTTAATGATACAGCTGTGGACCTTTGTAATCAAAACCAGCGACTGGAAAAGATACTCCAAAAGGCCTTACTCCTCTGAGAGCACATACGAAGGAAGAGTGTTTTCAAGATTCAGGAATCAGAGAGTGAGGAGTCGACATGCTGATGCAGGAACATAGGAAGAGAGTTGTTTGCTATTAGAATACGGGCCAAGAAATATATAAAAGGAATAAAAGGAAAGTGAATAAAAGGATCTGTATTTGTTGGTATTTGTAAAGTCTATAATAAGATTATGGAAGAAAAAAAATATTTGTTTTAGATTATTTCCGGAAATATGAAAAAAAATAAAACAATAAAAAGAAATTTCTTTAATAAAATCCAAATCTAGATCTGAGGATTTGATATTTTATTTTGTTTTTCTTATAAAGGAAGCAAAAGAGACTTCATTTTTATATTTCTTATTCATGTAAGGGTTAATTAGATCACTGCAAAATGGATAGATGCAATTACCTCTTGAGCAACGACCGTGGTTACCTGCTCCAAAATTGGCGATAAAAGTGCCTCTGCCATTTGTCTGTTTAATTTTATTTTATTTCTTAAAAACAGAGAGACATTGATGATAGAGTGAACTGAGAGAGAGAAGGAGGCTGCTAGTGCTGGTTGTGAAATGAAGAGAGAGGGTTAGTTTATGTACTTGGGGTTTGGTGATGAGGTTGAATTTTGTTTCAGTCCCTGTACTGTTTCTAACTTTTCAATTCAGTCCCTATATTATTGAACTTTTCAGTCTAGTCTCGGTCAGGGGTACTCACTGCGGATGGCTTTCCCTGGTTGTATGTTTCTACTGAGAGCCCTGAATTATTTGTACTGAACTTTTCAGTCTAGTCTCGGTCAGGATTATTATTTGTCTAAAACCCATATAAGCTAAGATTAAAACCAAACAAAAGCCATTGAGTTCTAGGCTACACAAAACTTAATGTCTTAATGTTAAAAATAAAAATAAAAATAAAAAAGCCATGAATTATTATTCTTGCATGACAGCAGCAGTTTCCCTCACAAGGCGTCTAGTTTTTTTTAATTGACTAGAAAGCATGAAAGGTCCTTGTAGTTTTTTTATTTTATCAAATTAAGCCTTTATATTTTAAAATAACTTTTTACAAGAAGATACACAAATCTTTTGTAGATGATCACGGTTGCATGTACGAATATTCATAATGGATTGCATTCTTCATCCCTGCATGATTGATTTTATAGAAATAATATATAAAATTACTGATCTCATGTTTGTTTGCATTTAAATTTTTTTTGTTATGAATTAAATAATTAAATCAAGTCTATTATGCAATGAATATGAGATCTATATTTAAAAAGGTTTTTTTGTATTGAAATATTGTTTTCAAAAATTCTATTTTGTTATTATTATCCATAAAAGAGTTTATTTCTTTTTTATTAGGAAGAGAGGAATAAAAGACTGGATACACATGAGTAGTAAAGCAAGAAAGATTAATTTTTGACTGTTGGAGCAAAAATCTTTTAACCATGGTATCTCTTATGAAAACAGTTACCTCCACAGAATAATATTTTAACTGTTGCTTTTGGATGGATGTCACGTGTTATGACATGATTGGATAGATGACTTCAAATTATCTTTTAGGTATAGATAAAAAGGACTCGATATGATTCAGGTAAAAGTGAAAGGTCTGATTGGACGAGGAGCGAAGAGTTCAGGGACCATACATGATTCCTAGCTTTTTAGGAATCGTGGGGTCCCGTGTTTGTGCCACTGCACCGCTCTGGAAGTGCCACGGGGTGTAGGAGAACATGCTCAAGGATTGGAGGGGTTATGTACGTGAGTTTGTATAGAGACATCAAAGGGATGCCCATACATACACCATTCATAAGATAAGCCATGAAAATTTAGCTACCTTATCACTTATCAGTGAAATTAAAAGAAAAGCTGAAGAACAAAAAAATAAGTAGAATCTTCTACAGTCTATGATATTGTTCTGCTTGCGTCCTACTTTTCCGAACCAAAACTCGAAAGTTAGGACCCATTCCACTGCAACAAAATAAGCATGTTCTATGATAATTGAAATGTTTTTCATCAGCTCAGCACTGAAATGTTGAAATCCCATTACTTTCTGTGCTCTATGATGATTGAAAAACTGGTCAGCATCAATCACAGGATGCCCTCTTCTAGCAAGATCAAATAGAAAATCAGACCCAGGGCCAATCAATATATAGTTCCTTATATTTAGCCTCTCAAAGTGGCAAAGCATGTTCCTCGTGATTGTATCTGATGCCCCTAATATATTCACAAGCAGAACACTCTGATCTTCTTGCCCAGTCCGAAGTAATAAAAGCAAGTAAAATTGATGGCTATATGCAATTCATTTAAAAATTTCATTTAAACATAATCATAATCGTAAGTCTCCTTTACACAGTTACATTGGTTTACACAGTTAACACATACTTTTAACTTTCTGCAACATTTTAGTATTGCAAAATCAAAATCTGGGTTTTTCTATAGCTTAATTGGACTTTTCCAGCTTTTGTGCAATATTTCATCTAAAAATACTAATAATTGAACTTATTAAAGTGTGTGATAGCTTGTACCTAAGTGGTGTCTACCTCTGTTACACCACTTAATTTTTTCAGGGGAGCTCCTTGCCTGGCCATGGGCGCGCTGGCCCATGGTACTTGGTGGCTGGTGATAGATGCCGTGTAATTTTATTTTTTTTTGGTTCAGTTGTATTTTTAAAAAATTTTAATTTTTTTTTAATTTTGAAGTAATTTTTTTATTCTTCAAATATGTATTGGGATCATTAAAAAAAAAAATACATATATAAGCATCATTGTATGTGTGGCATGACTTTTATTTTATTTTATTTTATTTTATTTTATCATGATTTGGATGGTTGGATTAACTCTAAAGTGTTTTACATTTTGTTTCGCGGTACTTTTGAAAAAATTTGAAAATCTTTTACTTTTTTTTAAATTAATATATTTTTTATATTTTTAAATTATTTTGATATGTTATGTCAAAAATAATTTTTAAAAAATAAAAAATATTATTTTAATATGTTTTAAAATAAAAATTACCTTGAAAAACAATTGTAACCATACTTCCAAACACGGCAACGTTATAATGAATAATTTAAAAAAATACTAAAACTACGATGGTTGTTCTGAATGAAAAAATAAAAAATAAATCTTAAGAGTTACATTCAAGTCTCTCCGAGTTTAATAATTTCGTTGACTCAAATTCTAAACTAATTTAAAAGAGAAGTTTTGACAATTGCCATTATGTAACATAAAAATAATTTTATTGTTATTTTTAGAATTAATTAATTAAAATTTTAAAATTAATTAATCTAATAATTGTCCATGACATTTCCTATCAAGTTATTCAAATAATTCAAATAAAGAATTAATTTTTAAATTCTATAGACATATTAGTATATATTAGTCTGAAGAGATATATTATATGACTGACATTATAATAATAAATGCACAACACAACCTTGGGGCTGATAAGGTTCATAAACCTTCTTAATTTTACATTTGAAATTGTGTTTTGATGTATTTTAAAAGTGCATTTGTTTAAAAAAACATTAAATTAATACTTTTCTAGTGTTTTTTTTTTCATGGTTTTAATGTATTAATAAAAAAAATAAAAAAATCTAAGAAAATATTTTAATATATCTTTAGATAAAATTAAAAACATTTTTTAAAATTACAATGTGCCTCGGTATTAAACAGCAGCTAGGGCCCCTGCTCCTCCTCCATTGGAGGTGACACTAATACCTTCCAAGCTGGGCAGCAACAAATTATAGTTCTAATGTACTATTAATATTACTACCTCTGTGCCTCAGCTGCCACCATGGCTTACTTAGCATTCTAAATTCAATTCCTTTCTTCTTACTTCAATAATAAATAAATAATTAATACAATCAAAGAAGTAAATCACAACGCAGAACCAAATCGGAAGCTACTCTGAAGTAGCTCTTCAGTATCTTCTAAGCCCAAGCTGCCAAATACAGACCAGAAGCAAACGTGTCATAACCATTGAATGCCCAAAAACAAATTAAATATATCATGTAATGGTAAAATGATTTGGTTAACAAAAGTTGGTTAACAAAAGAAGAATCAGTAAATCAAAAACAAAGTCAAGAATCAAAAACATTGACCTACAAAGTTAAAATGACTATTCCATTTTCTGAATGACAAAAATAGATTTGTTAAAATAGATTTGGGTAAAATCTTTTACCGTTAAGAATTAACACTGGTAGAATAATTTTTTTTAGAGTGGCATATGGAGAATTGAAGTAAGGAATAAGCTTCACGTGAGCGAGATAATATCACCTTATATTAATTTTTGAACATGTAAAATTTAAGTCTAATTCAATAATTAAATAAAAACATTACCTCTTCCTGCCGGTCTTAACTATTCTTTAAATATAAACATATGAATTACATATTATTTTATATATGCTGAGAGAGAGAGAGAGAGAGAGAGAGAGAGAGAGACAGCTGCATTTGATACAATAAATGGTAAGTCGGAAATACAATCCAAAGTCAACAATATACAGTAAAGAGGTATATCAAACATACCTCATCCTGCCGGTCCAAAAATACCAATGTCTGGGATGTGAGAAATCTTTTGCCAATCTTCTCCCATCTCCTCCTTCCCGTAACGTTTCCTTAGAATGGGGCAACCCATTATCTCCAATTTCTGTAGAGGCGCTTCCAAAACATAGTCTGGTAGTGCTCTCAGCAATGGGCAAATGAAAACTTGCAAATGTTGAAGTTGAGGCATAATGGATATTATTGAAGTTGTGCTGCCATCTTCTTCTCCCACTCTCCTTTCAATTCCATCCCACTCTTCTACTTCTTCCAGATTCCAAATCAAAAGTTTTTTTAATTTGGGGAAAGCAGTGACCCTTGCAATTTCTCCTTCATTAATACTGGCATTCTCATCTTTTTCTATACCTAAAAATCCAGCATCCAACCTTCTCACCTTCAACAAGCGCAATTCCAGGCATTCAAGGTTGGGCAATCTCCCCAACGGAAGCAAGACTTCCAGCTTTGTACAATTATACAGTTCAAGCACCTGTAATCTGGTTAATGTCATCATCCAATCTGGCAAATCCAACCCTCCGTAACTACATATCAATAGATTTTCCAAGTCTGACGGAGGCTGTAAAGCTTCAATTAAAGAGCCTTCATTCGCTTGCAACTCTGTTTTCTCTCTGTCGAAATACAATAGCAAACGAAGCAGGCGCTTCTTATTCTTGAGTTGTGCTTCTGCAGCGTCACTCGCATCTTCTTTACCTCCTCCTAGATTCTGTATCTCAAGACTCCCTCCAATGTGATTTAAGTTTTTTAATTCTCTTAGATTAGCTGCTTTGCTTTCATTCTCACCACCACCACACACAGTAAACACATCTAATGTACGAAGACATGTTATCCTCTCTATTCCCTTTGGTATGAAGGCCACTCCTGAACCATAAATCCAGAGATGCCTCAATTTGACAAGTTTTCCAATCGCCTTAGGCAATTCCTTAAGAGAATGACAACACGTAACGTCTAGGGATTGCAAATTGCATAAATCACACATGGTTTCTGGCAGGGACTCCAACTCTCCACACCATGCCAAATTGAGGTTTCTCAAATGTATCAATTTCCCTACCTCGTTTGGTATTTCTTTGATTGAAGACCCTGACAAATTCAATGACCTGATGCATGTCAACTGCTTGAACAAATCAGGCAGTGCAGCTCGAAGCGAAGGGTCTCTAGTGTCGATCAAGAGGCTGCGAAGACCTTTTGCTTTGTGAATGGACACGGGAAAAGAGGTATCCTCTGACAGCATCATGCTTAAATGACGAACCCTTTCAACTGAAATCTCTGTTGTTGCTTCTCCAAGTGTATTGACATCCACTGTTAGACATTCATTTTTTGTCATATATTGGGCAAAATCATGCACTATATCATGCATCTTGAATCCAATATCTTCTCGACCATCCGTCTTAAAATCTTGGAAGAAAGAGCGCGCTGCTAAGACTTTAAAGTATTGCTCTCCAACAGCCTCCATATCTCCACCTGAAGTCTCCTTGAGGTAACCTTGAGCCATCCACATCTTCACCAATTCATCTTTGCGCATCTCGTAGCCTTTTGGAAACATGGCACAGTACAAGAAACATCGTCTTACCACAGAAGGTAAATCATAGTAACTCAAAAGCAAAGGAATAAATATTCGTCTTTCAACCTGATCTCTATCAACCTCATCTGGCCTCCACAGTTCGCTAGATAAAACACGTTCCCACTCTCCTCTTGTTCTTTTAGACTGCATTAGACCTCCTAATACCTTGGCAGCTAGAGGCAAGCCCTTGCACTTGTTTGCAATTTTATCGCCGATATCTGTCAATCTTTCGCGCTCATCTTTGCTTCTTTCCTGGAATGCCACGTGATTGAATATTGACCTGCATATCTCATCAGACAATTTCTCAATGTTGATCCGGTGGTCAGTTCCCATCATCGTTGCCACACCGTCCTTACGAGTGGTCACTAGAATTCTGCTTCCTCGAGCACAGCCTGTGAGAGATGGTTTCAGTTTTTCCCATTGTCCGTGATTTTCTGTCCAGACATCATCAAGGACAAGAAGGAGCCTCTTTCCCTTAATGGATTCAGAAACCCCTTGCAAAAGGGATTGCAATTCAACCAGATTCTTTGGTCTCCCTTCAAGCTGCTCAAGGATAGCTTTGGCTATTCTAACCTCATCAAATGGTTCTGAAACACACACCCATATCTTTTTCTCAAAATGAGCCGTAACCTCAGAATCATTAAAAGCTAGTTGGGCGAGAGTTGTTTTTCCAATTCCGCCCAGCCCTACTAGAGAGATGACATCCACGTCCCGTGCTTCTTGACTACTTTCAGCCAGCAACTTGCTTACAACATTTCTCTTTTCACCATCTCGACCAATCACGCTTGAATCATCAACAAAGGAGGTAGTTGTTAGTCGCTGGAGTTCATCAGTGGCTTTGTACAGATCAAAGCCATACTTAGCTCTCTCTTTGGCAATGTCATCCACTTTTTCACAAACTTCTTTGATCTTCAGGGCAATGTCGCGATGTCGAACCACTTGATTGAGACAAAAGCAAGGAGATTTCAGGAAGGAACATCGCATCTTCTGTAGGCTGCGAGTATTTTCTTCAGCTTCCTCCATTTTCCATCTAAGAATTGCAGTGCTCCATTCATCTAGCACGTCATCCATATCATAACATACATCTTTGAGCTTGTCTACCCAATCCCTTACAGCCTTATCCTTCACTTGTCTTCTCTCTGCGTCTTCAAGGACAGATTGGATAGAAAGGAGATTGCTTTTCAGCTTGTCGACTTGTTTCTTCACATCCCCTACTAGGCTCACCTCTTCCCGTACCTATTAGTGTGGAAAAGATAAGGAAGTTCAAGCAGAGGAAACATTTCCATGATATCACCACAAGTTTTTAATTTTAATTTTTGGTAATTAATAGATTAGATAATTTTTATTAACCTTTTTTTCGCAGTAGTTGACACGTACTGTGAAATGGATTGGCTATATTAATAATTTATATATAAAATATTTATTAAAAACCAATATATTAAAAATAATAATATTTCTTTTTATCATTATCATGATGATATATCTCTGTCTGCAATCTGCTACTATACAAGAAGGATGAAAATGAATCTTAAATTGTTCCACGTCAAACCTATATATAACATAAGCTTGGTGGATCAAAGAAATATTGAGAATAAAAGGATCTGTATTTGTTGGTATTCGTAAAATCTATTTGGAAATAAATATTTGTTTGTATTATAATAAGATTATGAAACTTATTATTTTAACAGCTGATTGATTATTTTACCCTTAGTAGTTCAGGTTAATGAGAGGATCGACAACTCCATTTTCCTTCTAAGAATATTTGTTTTAGATTATTTCCAGAAATATGAAAAATAATAAAACAATAAAAAGAAATTTCTTTAATAAAATCCAAATCTAGATCTGAGGATTTGATATTTTATTTTATTTTAGCATCTGATTGATTATTTTACCCTTAGTAGTTCAGTTTAATGAGAGGATCGACAACTCCATTTTCCTTCTAAGAATATTTGTTAGATTATTTCCAGAAATATGATAAATAATAAAACAATAAAAATAAATTTCTTTAATAAAATCCAAATCTAGATCTGAGGATTTGATATTTTATTTTATTTTTCTAATAAAGGAAGAAAAAGAGACTTCATTTTTATATTTCTTATTCATGTAAGGGTTAATTAGATCATTGCAAATTGTATAAAAGTAATTACCTGTTGAGCAACTATCCTCGTTAACTGCTCCAAAATTGGCGATAAAAGTGCCTCTGCCATTTGTCTGTTTAATTTAATTTAATTTAATTATTTTTAAAAAAGAGACAATGATGATAGGATGAACTGAGAAAGAGAGAGAATAGAGTGTGAGAGGAAGGAGGCTGCTGGTTTAGTTAGTTTATGTACTTAGGGTTTGGTGATGAGGGTTGAGTTTTGTTTCAGTCCCTGTACTGTTTCTAACACTTCAATTCAGTCCCTATATTATTGTAGCTTTTCAGTCTAGTCCTGGTTGTATGTTTCTACCGAGAATGACATGCCATTTTGAGTTCCAAAGGTGAAACACTCGTAGGCTAAGGATTATTATTTGTGGAAAGTAATTTCTTCTTCGATATATAGCATTTATTTTGGATTGATACTGACCTTAGGTTAAGAATGCTGAAGTTTCTACTGAAATGTATCTGGTAGGGACAACTGATTATAGCATTCTACTGAAATTCCTGCTTCTCGTCTGTTTCTCTATTTCTTCTCTTCATTTTATGTTATTCCACTAATCTTCGAAACTGGATCATGGTAATATATATCTGTCCATCCAAACTAATTGCAAAGAAGCAGAGTCCAACTTGATTAAAACGAAAGCTAGGTTATAAAATATAGTCAGACAAAGTGTTGATTCGAATGATGATCTTAGGAATTTGTTCAGTTGGAGATACACTCAGATATGTCAAGTCGTGGAGCATTTCAAGCAGTAGTTTGCTGATTGAAATGACTGTAAATGGATCCCAATTGGAAACTGTCATAATTGCACTGCGAGCTCCGTTTTATGTTTCTTCAGAACATCAGTTTCCATCGTGATGCCTTCTTCCTTCATCAAAAAGTGGGCAAAATCATAGGAGCATGTCTTGCATCTTGAACTTTAAAGAGTCCTCCTTCATTTCTTGAAAATCCTGGAAAAACAGCTAAGATTTTCCCAGCTCCATTTTATCTGTATGGAAACGGACAGCTCTCCACCAATCAGCAACAGAGGGGTAGGGAGGTGAAGAAGAGAGGGAATAAATGAAATCCCTAATAGTAGCTTGGTGGTTTTTGTTCCAATGACCAAACCAGATAATGTACGAGTTGACAGGTGCAGCCAGAACAGGCCCCTAGAAAAGCAACTGAAGGTCTACTACATCAGATGACCCTTCATAGTTCTTGGCCCGGTTGAATAGGTTGTCTTGGCTCCCAGAAAAGCCCAGAAGACAAACAAAACAGAGACAGCAAGAGTACATTGTGTAGCATAAACTTATTATGCATCAAGTCTTTAGTCTTTAGTTCTGTGGGTTGTGACAGTTGAGGAAGTTCTTGTATAAAAGATCAGCAGGTCTATTAAGGGAGGAAGAGGGGTATGTGACTTGGTGAGATTCTTCATTTTTTATTATTTCCTTGTGGTGGACACAGTGGTTTGCATGTCTTTATGATTGTCTACTTCTTTATGATGACTAAATTTCTCCTTGTATTGTTTCTTACTCTTTATTCCTTTGCTATATTAGATCAATGTTTTAGGCTATCAAACCTTATAGTGTATTTTGTTCCTTCCCCAAGAATGTAATGGCAGAACCCAGGAATCATTCTAATAAAATCATGCATAAAATTAAAAAGAGGAAAAAAGACCAAAAAAAAAACTACGAAGGAGAGAAACCGATACTAAATGTGGGTTGATTTCTCCCCTCGACTAGCTGTGATTTATTTGACTGCAAAAGTGTATGTATAAGCTCCTAACATTGTAACAGTTAATCAAAAAATAAATTAAAAAATTATTACAACAATTAAAAAAATAAAAGAACAGTTAAAAAATTAAAAAGTTGTAACTATTAAAAAAAAATTAAAAAAAATTGTTAGAATTTTGTGACTTTTAGAAAATTAATTTTAAGAAAAGACATGCATGACGCTTTATTATATTTCAAATACTTTTAATTTAGGAGATTATCTTCGATCCAATACGGTCATAAAAACACCATAATCTTTAACCCTTATTTACCTTGTGTTAAGTTGATTGTCAAACCCAAGTATTTTGGATCTAATATGATTGTCAAACTTAATGGTCTTATGTCTATCGAGATCGTCAGACCCATATCAAAGTTCACTATATAAATATTATATAAAATTTTTAAAAAATATTCTTCATTATTTACGGCAAGAAAAGGAGTTGGGCGATGGCAGTAGTGACACCAATAAAAATAACAATGGATTTTCAATATAAAAATATTCAAAAATACTTAGAGATTATGATGAATTTGATTTTTTGATAATTTAAGAGTAAAATATGAGTGTTTAATAGGCTTTTTTAGGAAGAAACCAATTGCCTTAATTGGTTTTTGAAGAGACAAACAATGTCGGTGTGTGTTGTTATTTTGTGTCTTCTTTGATTTAAAAAATTTAAATTTTAATTGATGTACCACTTTCATAAGGTATACTATTTTACCCAGTTTTATTGAAATGCTGTTAATCTGTCAAAATTTTAAATTTATTGTGCTAATTAAAAAAAAAACCAGAAAAAACTCATGACTGATGATGACAAAACAATATTATGCAGGTTTCCAGCGTCTCCTCCCCACTACTGGAGCTGCAAAAGTCAGTATCTTCTACTGTTTATCCTTACAAAACCAGAAGCACTCAGATAAGTTGCAGCCAGCAGATTGCAGTGATAATTCTCATAAAGAGTTTGTCCATTAGTGACCATAACCTGCATGATACGCATCACTGAATCCAACCCTAGAAAAGTTCATTCATCCACTTGAAAAATCTCTCTAAAACTTTGTATACATTGCCAGAGACACCACCGACACAACAACAACTCAGATATTTAATCTTGACATTGAATGAGCAATATTTATATAAATAAAAATGATTTACCTATTTTTTTATTTATTCAACACTAATTATTGCTTCAAATTTAATTTAATAGAGGTGATAATTATATTGAGACTGTCATAACCTTTAAATTTAAAGTCCCAGCGTCGACAAGATCGATGAAGAAGACACCATTGGAAACCATCTAGGTGGTGGTCCAGTGGTAAGAGGTTGGGATTAAGGGGCTTGCTCCCTCTTATGTCTCAGATTCGAACCCTGTGGTCGCTCATATAATGGTCACTGGAAGCTTACATGGTCGTTAACTTCAGGGCCCGTGGGATTAGTCGAGGTGCGCGCAAGCTATCCCGGACACCCACGATAATCAAAAAAAAAAAAAAAAAAGAAGACACCATTGAAGAACAAGAAGAAGAAGATCACGAAAATGAAAGACAAAAAAAAAACATAATTGAATGAGCAACAACTCCTCAGATACATTGCCAGAGACACCACCGACACAACAACTCCTCAGATATTTAATGTTCACATTGAATGAACAACATTTATATAAATAAAAATGATTTACCTGTTTTTTTATTTATTCAGTACTAATTATTGCTTCAAATTTAAATTTAATAGAGGTAACAATTATATTGAGACTGTCATAACCTTTAAATTCAAAGGTTGCGGCATTAATGTTGTCGCGTCTCTTAAATTACAAAATTTTATGATAGTATTACAGTCATGTTTCTTCTTGTAGCAATGATGCTGCCGCTTCAAATAAGATTTAATTTGATTAATGAACTATGTTATTTCTCAAATAAGTGCTATTTCATAAGAAAAATCCTGGAAAAGTGCTAGTTTTAAAAAAATAAAAAATCAAAAGAAAGAAAAGCTTGATATTGAAATTAATTCCTTTGTAATTTTCATTTCCAAATGGGAGAAAAGTAGATAATTCTCTCTCCACCAGCCACGGCCATTCACGTCTCCCTCGTAATCACACAGTTCCCATAAAATAAAATGATAGCAATGAACAAGTAAATGATTCATTCACTCGAACCCTTCTTGTCATGTGGGTGTTTGAAGCAATCCATAGAGACAGCAACAGGAGATCATTAACGTCAAACTTGGAAAAAAACTATAAATGAAATATTCTAATATATTTAAGAATTATTATTTATATATATATTTTTAACAAATAGTATCTTAAACAATCCTTATTTTATATTTAAAGAGTTTAATAAAACAAATTTATAAAATATAATTAACAAATATATCTTATAATCTTTGACTAAGTGGAGTTCTTCAACTATTGCGCAACCACCCTTTCCTTAAGCGACAGCAAGTATGGGGGGTGTGGAGGAATCCGGTGAGAAGAAGAGCAGTGAAAGGCTCATGGTAATAAATTTATGATGAGAAGACGTGGAAGCATCAAACCTCTGATGGTGATAATTATCCAGGATTTTCCAATCGCATTAATTAGGGCTATTTGGAACAAGCTCTTAGCCAATAATATTCCTCAAAGGTTTGGTCTCTGCATTGTGCATGCACGATGGCAGCCTTTCAATGCTGTTATTCTTTTTTAATTATAGTTAATACAATCATGTTTCTATCAAATTTAATTAGATTTAAAATTTTGAGCCCTGAAGAAACAAGGTAGAGAAGTTCCATGATTAACAGACTCACATCACAAATATATTTAGTTAACAGGCCCACATTTCTTTGTAATTTGCCCATTGCTGTCTGTAAGTATCCCAAGGTTGTTCATCTTTACCATTGATGATGCAAGATCAGCTGAGAAAGAATATAAAATTCTTTCTGCTTCTGTTTGGATTTTTGTTTCCTGTTCAGCTTTCTATTTTCATTCTATTAGAAATTTTCTTGAAATTTACGGAAATTGGTTTGTTTCATTTAGGAACCATCTTTATGATTTTAAAACTTACGAAAATCTTGAATCAAGTAATTTTTTTTATAAATTTACACATTTTATTTTATAATTTATTAATTAATGTATTTTTATTTTAACATGTTTAATTTTTTATTTTGTAGAATTTAATAGAAAATTATATCTAACAACGAATGATAATTAGTTCAAAAATCGATGCATTTATTGAAATGTATGGTAAAAATATTACTTTTTATTTTTATATTTTCTAATTTAATTTATCATGTTATAATTCTAGATTTTTAATTTCAGGTTTTGATGTCAATAGTATTAGCTATTAAGAAATCAAAGTGCACTGTTCTTGATGTGCTTTTTGATTGAGACGATGTGTAAATGAAGATTTATTTTTTCAGTTTGGAGTGTTTTATGACAATGTAATTTGTTGCTGTTTTTTTAAGCCCTTTGAAGGTAATGCTTTGTAATTTGTATTTTAATTTATTGGTGTGTATTATTTAAATTTCTCTACAGCAGGAGTCCTGCACACTCAAACAAAACAGAAGAAAAATATTAGGAAAGTAAAAAATATATCGAACACAAGATTGACATTAACAATTTAATATAAATGAATATTTAGTGGTGAAAAAATTAAATATATTTTAGATTCTTCTAAGAAAATTAAACAATATTAACTTCCTAATCGTGTATTATTTAAAGAGAATTGGCAACTCTTGTTAATTTTGCCTTTTTCGGTTTTCTTTGTTAAAACTTCCTAATCGTGTATACGAGCATAAAAAAATAATAATAATAATAATAACAACAACAATAAAAATAATTACTGCATTAATTTTTCTTGGAAAATGTTTTGATGGGCACCTTTACATATTTTCCATAGAAAGTGTCTAAGATGCTCTATGATTCGATTTCAATCCAATTACATATTTTACATATTCTTGGAAAATCCTCTCCTTGAATTCTTTTTGCCTTTATATCATAAATGAAAAAAAAACCCTATTCATGTTAAAACAAACTTTTCTATTTTAATTTTTAAGAATACAATGTTTAATACGAGAGATTATTAAATAATCATGAAATATTATAAATATTATTGTTATGAATTTCACTTTTCACATCAACAAGAAAGTATTGCATTAAAAATATCTAATGATAATAAAAATCTCTTATTATACAAGGTAATTGGAGTTTCTCTAACTCAATATATGCTGATAAATACATGGATGTAATTATACTGTTATTTGTGGATATAATTAATTAATTAGTAAAAAAATAGATTTTCATGATTAAAAAAAATGAGGAAACTTTGAAAAAAGAGAGACAAAAAGAGACATAATATTTAATGTCTTTGATTATTTATTTAAAAATTGATATTTATTAACATTTTGATACTTGATAAGAGGAACTCCTTTTGTCCTGAGGAGCCTAAATTTTTTGTTCATCTAATGATTGTTTATTTGAAAAATGGGGGATCTAATTGGAAATGTATATTGTTTGTAACCCAAATGAGAATGACATGATAATTAGAGAAAAAACAAGATGTCATTTTCCCAAAATAAAAATAAAAGAGAGGATATGGTGGTGGGTCAACGTGTCAACAAACCCATTAGGCCGAGAGTTGGTGAGTGCTGACTTTTCGTTGTGGTCCCACTTGCTAGTGACTGGTGCTCAGTGAGGGCCCTCGGATGGGCTGGTGGGCTGCCGGTAGGGGATGTTTTCCTTTGACGGTAAAATATGGTAGTTTCCTTGCAACTCTTGGAAATGAAATTTTCAATTTGTTGAAATTTCCATGCAATTCTTGGAAAAAATTCGTCCAGAGATGATGGATCCTTGATGAAAACAGAGCGGTTTGTAAATGCGTTCCAAGAGTTTCACGGGATTTTGAATTTTTTTTGTTTAATTTTTTTTATTATTTTTAAATAATTCTAAGATACTAATATAAAAAACAAATAGGAGCAGCCAAATCATTAAGCCAAAATTACGAGGAGCATATACGAAAAACAAGAGGAACTTCTTCCAAGTAGGAAAGGTGTCGCAAATGGATGAAATGCTGATAGCCTGATAATATCCCATACAACTTTATCTTGTTTCCTAGGAAATCTTTGAAAGATTATGGCAGATCTCCAGAATAAAATTGAACACTGTTCCAAAATATAATCCAATGTTGCAATATAGATCCCTTCAAGTTCGTAGTTGATCCGAACGTTTTTAAACCATTACATGCTCAAACTGCTCCCAAATTCTCTGGAGCTTAATCATTCTACAATTCTCACTTAATGAAGTACATTGATATTATTTGGTTCAAGCATCTTACCCTCATGAAGGCCAGCTCTCCCATACGCATCTTACCCTCATGAAGGCCAGCTCTCCCATATGCATTTCAAGAAGATCAGATTTGCAGAATAATTCAGAACCAAATACCACTGAGCTTACCTTCCCATGAAGGTTGATCAACAGTGTATATGTGTCGGTAGAGGGCTGGCAGCCATCACTTTTCATTCGCTGAAAGATCTCAATTGCTCTTTGAGGGTTTCCAGCCTTCATTAACCCATCAATATAAGCATTGCATACAAGTGCACCTGGCCAAAATTAGAGTATACGCTCACTTTTCACTCCTTGAATGTGCATGCAAGTGTATCAACAGAACAGCTTGAAAAATGAAAATCTGAGACTTGTAAATAAGAGAACGAAACACAAAAGCAGAACTAATGCCCTGTATTTCACCACCACAAAAAGAAGAGAAATAACCCACGCATTCTCATAAAGGAAAGCTACAGGAGCAAGTTTGTCATCCAGGAGCCTCTAGCCTAATCCAGTTCCGGTCTAGCTAAATTAGCAAGGGGTCCCTCCTGGTTTAATCAACCATTCTCTAAGCATGGTGATGTAGATAAGGAGTAGTAATCACTACTATTATAGTAGCAACAAGAAATACGCAGACCATGAGCCAATCTTCTCTTTTCCTACGTTTAGTATATACTTCACCCCCGAAAAGAAAAAAAGAAATACAGCTCTGTGCAATTATTGAGCAAGGTTTCAAAATTTAAAACGAATTTAACCCCACAAAAAGTCAATAACTTCATGAAAATACAATTTCCCTAAATTGAAGAAATGAATTGGTAAGCACATACTTGGAGGAAGGCCATACTTTCGCATATCAACAAAGGCAGCTCCAGCTTTTTCTAACAATCCACATGCACAGTAAGCCTTTATAAGAAGGGCATAAGTGTCTTCAGTAGGGATACACCTGGCTTGAAGAAGATCAACATATGTTTCTTCTGCCTTCTTGTACAAAGATTTTTTCCCATAAGCATCTATTAGTAAATTGGAGCACATGACATCAGTCCGGAAGGAGCTATTGTACAATATCCATTGACATATCTGGAAATTTTAGAGTTACACCCAACAAGATTATTAAGAATTAAGAACACACGATATTAAAAATGTCGATATAATAAATAGAGACAGTAAAGAGATTTGTTTCATTTAGTTGTAGGAAAATGCTGGTTTATGAGAATTCCAAACACCAACTGCAGCACAAACCACTTAATGATTGAAGAGAAAAATGTTGTGTGAACATCCTGCCACAAAACTATGTCCGTGCAATGTGGTTTAATCCATCGCCTACCACCTTACATGATGAAAGAAATAAAGCACGATTTACTGACCAATGCAATTGGATCCCATTGTTTATTCAAACGAAGTTGGACGGCTACATTAACAAGATCATCCCAAGTCTCGTGAGTGACAGGAAGAGTATCAAGAGCAGCCCAGACAATATTCGGATCCACTTCTTTCCGCACAAAGTTCAGAATCTGATGAGCAACAGGACTTAGCACTGGGAAAATTCCATCAACAAATCCAGATCCATATTTCCATCCTTGTCCCCTCAAAGAGCCACCTAGGTATAAAAGATGACTTAATAATTAAAGCCATATTTGCTTGAGCAGTTATATGTATGAGCACAAAGTGAATTACTCAGCATTACATCGTTTCCTGGACATCTTTTTGTGATCAAAGATTCGCCATTTGCCATGTTTGTCGATATAGACCCTGTCGCTTTTCCACTTTTTAACATCTCCACTACTGGAATTCTTTTCTCTGCGTCTGAAATGACCATTCCGGATTCTTGATTCTATAAAAATATGATTCAGTGTGCATCTAACAAGCAACCTGCAAACACTAATCAAGTAAACACACAATTGCCAGCAACAAACATACACACCTCTTAATTTAAAGCCATTACACACAGGAAGCAACGAAATAAAATCCATACAAAGGAAGCTTTGGATTGCAAAATAATTGTACAACAAGAGACACTAAAACTACTTTTAATCACAATAGCAAACACATGAAATGCAAACCAGAAAACCTAGTTAAAAAAGAAGAAGAAAAGTTGTCAACTTTCCCTTTCTAAACCAAATATCTTCTCCCTTTCTTCCGCAATAATTCTTAACTGCTGTGAGTATAGGTTGTATTTTCATTACAGAATGAAATATTAGTCTAAACTATCTGATTAAACTACAAAAATCAAAATTTGCAACATTAAACTACAAAAAACGCAAAAAAACAAAAGGGTTTCCGGCAAAAACACAGTACATTCGAAAATGACAAGAAAATGAGAGAGAGAAAACAGAGAGAGAGAGAGCTTAAATTGCAACAACCTTTGATTCCGAGAGAAGTTTGGTCTGATCCAACGGCAGTCAATGCGTGCTCAATCTGTACTAGCTTTCCGGTAGGACTGGAAGTAGTGAGAGAAAAGGAGTACTGGCTATCACCCATGGTTTATTGCTTGAAGACGCAGAGAGGAAAAACTGAGAATGCGAGTGCGTGGGAGAGAAAGCCAGGGATATTTACTTGGGGTTTTAACTTTGCTTTTCTCGTTGGAGAAGAAGGTGTTTTCTTACGAGGGCTTTTACAATGGAGTGTATTGGGCTTTTATGACGGCAGGTTGGTCCTCTTTACATTGAGCTCAATGAAGGCTCGGAACCAGTTTTGTTTTCAAGTATTATTAACAAAATTTTATTTATTTATTAATATACATAATTTTTAATTTATTTAATTACATTTATATATAAAATTATTAATTAATTATATTTTTTTGAACTAGAAAAATATATTTATAGAACTGCATGTGTAAATTTTTATAAAAAATAAAAATATTTGAGTCACAATAAATCATCCATATTTTTATAAAAAATAAAGATGGGTAAACTCTTAATGAGGCCTTGCTGCTGAATTTTGTTGTTGACTTGTAATTTAATTATTGTTGAAGATTTTTTGTGTTCGGTTTGGATAATTTTATTTGGATTTAATCTCCAAAATCGACGGGTGTCATCACTTAGAGATGAATGCTTTAGCTTCTCTCATTTATTTGGATTTAATCCACTGAAACTGAGGTTTAAGAATTTCTTGGATTTAATCCACTGAAACAGTCACATAGAGTAAATGGTAAGGCTTACATATTATTTTACACTCAACCTTAGCAAACACCAAAGCAAATAATTAATACACTCAAAGCGAAAAAATAATAATAATAATAATAAATGTTTGCTTAACACAACATTGAATGAAATCCTCCATGTAAACAAGGCTTACATATTATTTTTCGTAGAATCTCTTCTCTCTCATCCTTAGCAAACACCAAAGCAAACAATTAGCACACTCAGAACCAAATCGGAAGCCGCTCTGTAGTAGCTCTTTAGTATCTTCAAAGCCCAAGCTGTCAAACACAGACCAGAAGCAAACGTTAAAATGACTATTCCATTTTCTGAATGACAAAAATGGAGAGCCGAAAATAGTTTTGTTAAAATATAGTAAAATCTTTTACCGTTAAGAATTAACACTCGTAGAATAATTTACTTGTTATTTTACCGTTAAGAATGAACACACTCGTAGAAGAATTTTCCTGCCTGTTCTAATTAAACAGTTCTGTCTTTTTCTCACCTATATAACAGAAATGTATGGGATGTGAGAAATCTTTTGCCAATCTTCACCCATCTCCTCCTTCCCGTAACGTTTCCTTAGATTGGGGCAGCTATCTATGTGTAATTCCTGTAGAGGCGCTGCCAAAACATGGTCTGGTAGTGCTCTCAACAACGGGCACTTTTCAATCATCAACTCCTGAAGTTGAGGCATAATGGATATTGAAGTTGTGGTGGCATCTTCTTCTCCCACTCTCCTTTCAATTCCATCCCACTCTTCTACTTCTTCCAGACTCGCAATCAAAAGTGTTTTTAATTTGGGGAAAGCAGTGACCCTTGCAATTTCTCCTTCATTAATACGGGCATTCTCATCTTTTTCTATACCTAAAAATCCAGCATCCAGCCTTCTCACCTTCAACGACCCCAATATCAGGCATTCAAGGTTGGGCAATCTTCCCAACGGAGGCAAGACCTCCACGTTTTCACGAAGAACAAGTGAAAGCGCCCGTAATCTGGTTAATGTCATCATCCAATTTGGCAAATCCAACCCTCCGTAACCAGATATGGTTAGATCTTCCAAGTCTGACGGAGGCCGTAAAGCTTCAATTAAAGAGCCTTCATGCTCTGCCAACTCTGTTTTCTCCATGATGGAATCCACTCCCTTGAAATCCAATACCAAACAAAGTAGGCGCTTCTTATTGAGTTGTGCATCCACGGCGTTACTCACATCTTCTATATCTCTTACTTTCTCTATTACGAGTCTCCCTCCAATGTGATTTAAGTTTTTTAATTCTCTTAGATTAGCGGCTTTACTTCCATTCTCACCACCACCACACACAGTAAACACATCTAATGTTCGAAGACATGCTATCTTCTCTATTCCCTTTGGTATGAAGGCCACACCTGAACCAGAAATCCGGAGATGCCTCAATTTGGTAAGTTTTCCAATCGCCTTCGGTAATTCCTTGAGAGAACGACACAGAGTAACGTCTAGGGATTGCAGATTGCATAAATCACACATGGTTTCTGGCAGGGACTCCAACTTTCCACAAGATGCCAAATTGAGGTGTCTCAAACGTATCAATTTCCCTACCTCGTTTGGTATTTCTTTGATTGAAGACCTTGACAAATTCAATGACCTGATGCATGTCAACTGCTTGAATAAATCAGGAAGTGCAGCTCCAAGCGAAGGGTCTCTAGTGTCGATCAAGAGGCTGCGAAGACCTTTTGCTTTGTGAATGGACACGGGAAAAGAGGTCTCGTTGGGCAGCATCATGCTTAAATGACGAACCCTTTCAATTGAAGTCTCCACTGTTGCTCCTCCAAGTGTATTGACATCCACTGTTAGACATTCATTTTTTGTCATATATTGAGCAAAATCATGCACTATATCATGCATCTTGAATCTAATATCTTCTCGACCATACGTCTTAAAATCTTGGAAGAAAGAGCGCGCTGCTAAGACTTGAAAGTACTGCTCTCCTCCAAGTTCCATATCTCCACCTGAAGTCTCCTTGAGGTAACCTTGAGCTATCCACATCTTCACCAATTCATATTTTCGCATCTCGTAGTCTTTTGGAAACATGGCACAATACAAGAAACATCGTCTTACCACAGAAGGTAAATCGTAGTAACTCAAAAGCAAAGGTATAAATATTCGTCTTTCAACCTGATCTCTATCAACCTCATCTAGCCTCCACAGTTCGCTGGATAAAACACGTTCCCACTCTTCTCTTGTTATTTTAGACTGCATTAGACCTCCTAATACCTTGGCAGCTAGAGGCAAGCCCTTGCACTTGTTTGCAATTTTATCGCCGATATCTGTCAATCTTTCGCGCTCATCTTCGCTTCTTTTCTGGAATGCCACGTTATTGACTATTGACCTGCATATCTCATCGGACAATTTCTCAATGTTGATCCGGTGGTCAGTTCCCATCATCGTTGCCACAGCGTCCTTACGAGTGGTCACTAGAATTCTGCTTCCTCGTGCACAGCCTGTGAGAGATGGTTTCAGTTGTTCCCATTGTCCATGATTTTCTGTCCAGACATCATCAAGGACAAGAAGGAGCCTCTTTCCAGTAATGGATTCAGAAACCCCTTGCAAAAGGGATTGCAATTCAACCAAATTCGTTGGTCTCCCTTCAAGCTGCTCAAGGATAGCTTTGGCTATTCTAACCTCATCAAATGGTTCTGAAACACACACCCATATCTTTTTCTCAAAATGAGCCGTAACCTCAGAATCATTAAAAGCTAGTTGGGCGAGAGTTGTTTTTCCAATTCCGCCCAGCCCTACTAGAGAGATGACATCCACGTCCCGTGCTTCTTGACTACTTTCAGCCAGCAACTTGCTTACAACATTTCTCTTTTCACCATCTCGACCAATCACGCTTGAATCATCAACAAAGGAGGTAGTTGTTAGTCGCTGGAGTTCATCAGTGGCTTTGTACAGATCAAAGCCATACTTAGCTCTCTCTTTGGCAATGTCATCCACTTTTTCACAAACTTCTTTGATCTTCAGGGCAATGTCGCGATGTCGAACCACTTGATTGAGACAAAAGCAAGGAGATTTCAGGAAGGAACATCGCATCTTCTGTAGGCTGCGAGTATTTTCTTCAGCTTCCTCCATTTTCCATCTAAGAATTGCAGTGCTCCATTCATCTAGCACGTCATCCATATCATAACATACATCTTTGAGCTTGTCTACCCAATCCCTTACAGCCTTATCCTTCACTTGTTTTCTATCTGCATCTTCAAGGACAGATTGGATAGAAAGGAGATTGCTTTTCAGCTTGTCGACTTGTTTCTTCACATCCCCTACTAGGCTCACCTCTTCTCGTACCTATTAGTGTGGAAAAGATAAGGAAGTTCAAGCAGAGGAAACATTTCCATGATTTCACTACAAGTTTTTAATTTTAATTTTTGGTAATTAATAGATTAGATAATTTTTATTAATTTTTTTTCGCAGTAGTTGACACGTACTGTGAAATGGATTGGCTAGCTATATTAATAATTTATATATAAAATATTTATTAAAAACCAATATATTAAAAATAATAATATTTGTTGGTATTCGTAAAATCTATTTGGAAATAAATCCATTATAATAAGATTATGGAACTTATTATTTTAACATTTCATTGATTATTTTACCCTTAGTAGGTCAGTTTAATGAGAGAATCGACAACTCCTTTTTCTTTCTAAGAATATTTGTTTTAGATTATTTCCAGAAATATGAAAAATAATAAAACAATAAAAATAAATTTCTTTAATAAAATCCAAATCTAGATCTGAGGATTTGATGTTTTATTTTATTTTTCTTATAAAGGAAGAAAAAGAGATTTCATTTTTATATTTCTTATTCATGTAAGGGTTAATTAGATCATTGCAAATTGTATAAAGTAATTACCTGTTGAGCAACGACGGCGCTTAACTGCTCCAAAATTGGCGATAAAAGAGCCTCTGCCATTTGTCTGTTTAATTTAGTTTAATTTAATTATTTTTAAAAAAGAGAATGATGATAGGATGAACTGAGAAAGAGAGAGAAGAGAGTGTGAGTGGAAGGAGGCTGCTGGTTTAGTTAGTTTATGTACTTAGGGTTTGGTGATAAGGGTTGAGTTTTGTTTCAGTCCCTGTACTGTTTCTAACACTTCAATTCAGTCCCTATATTATTGTAGCTTTTCAGTCTAGTCCTGGTTGTATGTTTCTACTGAGAATGACATGCCATTTTGAGGTCCAAAGGTGAAACACTCGTGGTTTTCATTTCTACTGAGTTCTAGGCTACGGATTATTATTTGTGGAAAGTAATTTCTTCTTCGATATATAGCAATTATTTTTTATTGATACTGACCTTAGGTTAAGAATGCTGAAGTTTCTACTGAAATGTATCTGATAGGGACAACTGATTATAGCATTCTACTGAAATTCCTGCTTCTCCTCTGTTTCTCTATTTCTTCTCTTCATTTTATGTTATTCCACGAATCTTCCAAACTGGATCACGGTAATATATATCTGTCCATCCAAACTAATTTACACAAACCAAAAGTAGCAACCAATTCATAGAAGCAGAGTCCAACTTGATTAAAACGAAAGCTAGGTTATTAAATATAGTCAGAAAAAGTGTTAATTCGAATGATGATCTTTGGAATTTGTTCAATTGGAGATACACTTTGAAGCAGTAGTTTGCTGATTGCGGTGTAGTTAAAAGACCTGATCAAGTGGTTGCAACTTGCAAAGCTTTCTTGTACTGTAAATGCACTTAGGAAATGGATCCCATTTGGAAACTGTCATAATTGCACTAGGAGCTTCGTTTTATGTTTCTTCAGAACATCAGTTTCCTGTGAAGTTAGCACTAAGTGGAGACCATTGTGAGGATGGAGATATAAAGCTCTTAGATGGGCTTTGACAGCAGTTTTGATGATGAATTGCATTGCTAAAGAGACTCTAGAGTCGCAGAACTCTCCAGACAAGACAAAGTTTCCTGTCACATTTGATCCTGTTTGATCTGTATGGAGACGGACAGTTCTCCACCAATCAGCAACAGAGGGGTAGGGAGGTGAAGAAGAGAGGGAATAGATGAATGGCCAAACAGCCAAGATGTCTTATTTCAAACCCAAGTACAGAGGAATGCCGTATTTTTATTTTTCTAAGCAAGCAAGCAGGACAATATCATAGACTGTAGAAGATTCTATGGAGGAGTTCCATTGAAGTTCCGATTATGAGCAGGCATGCTTCTATCTCAATTTACCACTCTCGGTCAAATTTCACACTTATCAGAGCACTATGAGGACAACAGCAGAAACCATCTAATTTCCTACCAAACATAAAGAGAGCTTTGAATCTACACACCCGCCAGTTATAATCATTCAAGACAGGTATGTTAGCTATAGTTAAGGCCAGAGAGAAACACAAGCTAAAAAGAAATGCACCTTCCTCATTACTGAGAAGCACGCAGAAACAAACCCGTAAACTCCAAAATTGGGTGTCAGATTCTGTATTTTCTGAACCTGAAACAACAAGCAATTAAATTCCATCAACAACCATCTCAAGTTATATACCATCTTGCAAGTTATATACCATCAATGAAATAGTTTTTATTTAAAGGGATTAAAATGACATCGTTTTTACTGAAATTGTTTTTTCCAAAAAAAAAATCAACAATATTTAACCAAGTTTTACCCGAGTTCATATAATTTGAAAGTAATAAATCATATCTAATTTCTTTAAATTATTAAATTGAATCTTTAATTTTCAATTCATCAAATTATTAAATTGGATCTTTTGGTGTCGCTGCATCAACTTAATTATGACACTATATATAGTGACCATTTGTGATAATTCTGTTGCGGGTTGAAAATATTTAGCGACATTAAAAAGTGTCCTTAAATATATTTTGAAGAGCCATTACATGTTGTTTTCTGTTTTTTTTTTTAGTGCAACGATAGTAAAATATGATGTTAATTTTAGCAATGCACACCATGACCAATGCAATGAAGAGAGTCGAAACTCACCGTGCACGGGTAGCTCTTGAGGTCTTGACCTAGTGGTGGTAGAGATTTATTCTCTTTTTCTGTACCTGGGTTCGAACCTTACTGTGCACGCCTGTCACCCCCACGGTGCTTTACATGCTCACTGGGTTTGCAGGATGTTCAGTTGGTCGTGGGATTATTCGTGGTGCGTGCAAGCTGGCCCGGACATCCACGTAAATAAAAAAAAAGTCGAAACCTAAACCTTCAGAGGTGTAGTTTAACTGGTCAGGTACTAGATCTGCTTCTTAAAGATCACCAGTTCAAGTCCCACAAACTTCAGGGCCACTGGAGGCTTACATGATCGTTAACTTCAAGGCTTATGGGATTAGTCGAGGTGTGCGCAAGCTAGCCTGGACACTCACGTTAATAAAAAAAAAAAAAGGAGAGAGAGAGAGAGAGAGTTGAAACCTAATAACTCTGAAGGGTGTAGCTTAACTGGTCAGATCCCAAGTTTGCTTTCTAGAGATCACCGGTTCGAGTCTCACAAACCTCAGGGTTACTAGAGGTTTATATGGTCTTTAACTTCATGACACATGAAATTAGTCGAAGTGCGTGCAAGTTGGCTCGAACACCCACGTTAATCTAAAAAAAAAAAGAGACGAAACCTCATAATCAAATAAAATTAGAAATTCAAAAATTGGTATTGGTTTTTAAAGATTAAGATATTAGGCTAACATCACCTTTACTGTAACCTTTCAAATGAAAAATTATCACTGCTTATGTTTTTTTAAATTATTTTATGCTATTATATTTTGATTTTATTTATAATTTATTTAAGAATAGACACCGGTTTCTTAGAATAGAAAAGTTGTAAAAAATAATGCTAATCCCTAAAAATCAAAGATTCCATAGCTTGTCATTTTATGGCCCTAGCCTTACTATATATATATATTTCACCGTTTTTTATGTTATCCCTAAAAAAAGGACATTTCACCGTTTTTTGAATTTTAACAAAAATTTTGAATGTTTTATTCTCGGTGATATTAATTTTCTAGATAATTTTTTCAATACTTAATCAATCATGACAGTATATATATATGCTGTTAATTTTCTGTTGTACAGTAAAATCCAGTTCCCATCTCTTAGATCAATTGCTTTATAGTGGTGTACAACCTTTTCGGTCTTTAATTAGATCAATTCTATTGATGATATGTGCTCCAAATGATGCAAGGAAAATTTCAGAATTTTTCACGACAACTTCTCTTTTCTTGTATTGCTTGGAGTCTATGGCTACATCGAAATGATGTAATCTTCAATGATCCTCCACAGGTTCTCCTTATGGTTGAAGTTTGATAGCACAACTTTTGCTTACACCGGTTTGGATTCAGGGATCAACTCTGAGGGGATTTTTTTCGGGAATAACAGAAGTTGACTTCTAGTTTTCTTCTTCCTGTTGTAGATACCGTGCTTTTATGTCTTCTTTATTTTATCTTCTCTGTTGTTGCTTTTTTTTTTTTTGGTTATTAGGCTATTCTCTTTTTAGCCAATTTTTTTAATAAAATCTATTAATTTTAAATTAATAGATTCTCAATGTTCATTTTAGAGTTTGACAAGAGAATCTTTCCGTCACTTTCACTTTGCACTATCTTTTTTTTGGGCAAATGCAGTGTGCAAGTACCCATTATTTGTTTGGTTTATGATGGCTTTTTTTAATACTTGATATCTTATATATTAGCCTTTCAAGAGCCAAAATCATCAATTTTTTTGCCTTAATTAATTTTAACTGCAAAACAGCTAGCTCAGTACCGCACCAGCAAACGAGAATGGAAAAGCTCACCAAGATGTTCTCAAATTAATGGAGGCAATGGAGAGAAAAACTGAGCTGCTGGAGGCCACGACGGCACATGGTGGAACAGTTCATGCCCCGGCATGTGTCATCACTGTTCCACCATGTGCCGCCGCAACCTCCATTGATGGTTTAATTTTCAAGCTCACAAAGCATGTCATTTTGAGTTTATTTTTCATGAATTATAATTGTATTTTGACAAATTCAATAATTATAACGTTCAATATACATATACAAGATAATACAACAATAAAAAACATATACGAATTTAGCTTCATGCCTTTATAGGAGGATTTTATAAACAAACTATAACAAGAAATATCATAAAGTAAATCTCGTCAGAAAATCAAAATGCAATAAACATGTGGCTCTAGACTGTGGGATAAGCAGTTCGCATAGGTTGGTGACACCCTCGATCAACTAAGAATCAAATATGATGTGTATAAAGACTAATACTACCTTGTTAGCATGAATATTTAGTATACTATAGGGTTATAATCAAACAAACAAAATCATTTCTTGAAGGTTCAACTCATACAATCAATTAAATAAGAAGTTATCAATTCAGAAATATATAATAGCTCAAATCAAGAAATCAGTCTCAATAAATAATAATATTTTATCATAAATAAGAGATAATAAACATTATATAAATTACTAAAAAGTATGATCAATTTTATGTCAATAATTTAAATATTTATACTACTCTTCTAGCATATGAGATAGTAAGTGATAGAATGTTCCCCATGTTATGGTTTATATTTTGCTTTAAACAGAGTATAGTTGTACTAAAAATACACCCCTTTCCCCGAAAGGAAGGGGAAGAACACAATCAAGGGATTTCTTGTTGTTTAACTTCTCATGTTTCTCTCCCACCACGGGCAACTGTTTATTTTCGCCAAGGTGAATTGAGGCTTCAAGTAGAAGAAATTATTTACTGGTTAGAAACTAGGTCGATTTCACTGTTGTCTTTGAGACAAATGAAACTGAGGTTTTTGGTTTGCAATTTGGGCAGATAAGGATAATCCTTATTGTTTGGTGTTTGAGAATTTGGTGCTAAATTTCTTGTTGTAAATTGCAGAAAATAGTCAGGGTAAAAATTTAAGATGGATCCTAGGGAACACATCTTCCCAAAATGCACTGGGTTCTGGATTCTCAATGTTCATCTTATAGTTTGACAAGAGAATCTTTCCTTCACTTGCACTCTCTTTTTGTTTGTTTGGCCGATGCATGCTTTTTTTTACAAATAAGGATAATCCTCATTTTTCCTTGATAAATTCTAACTACAAAACAGCTACTTCACCAACAAGATGGAAAAGGCTCACCAAGATGCTCTCTTTGAAAAGATTCTCAGAGAGTCGTTGACATCTCATTTTTGGAATTTCTCCAATAGCTTGATGTCTACTCTCACTCTAGAGCCAGAAAGTCTTGTTTCCTGGCTAATTGATCAACACTTGTATCATATTGTGAACAAACATGCCAATTACTCTGATTTATCAACACATATCAAATTCTTGCTGCTGCTGAGGAAGATATCTGCACTTAGCCATCATAGAGGGTTTGTGTTGATGAAATTACACTGACTCATTGTGTACCATCTAGAATTCAATTTTAAAAAATATTGCAACAAATGTTTTTTTGCCCTAAATACATCAATCGGGTGTGGATTGCTTGATTACAATGCGACTTACTAAAAAGTCTTGGCCTAAATATGCGAAGATGATCCAAGTATACCATAAATTTTTAAAAAATAAAACCCACAGATCTAGTCCATGCAAAGGTACTGGAATATGGATTGGTAAAAATAAAAATGAAAATTTGTATGAAATTGAATTACGCTAATAAATTAGGGTAGCAAGAATTTGACCGTTAGCTTTCTTAACTATTCTTTAAATAAAATGTTTGGGATGTGAGAAATCCTGTGCCCATCTTCACCCATCTCCTCTCTATTGTAACGTTTCCTTAGATTGGGGCAATACTCTATGGAGAATTTCTGTAGAGGCGCTATCAAAACATAGTCCGGTAGTGCTCTCAACAATGGGCATTTGAGAATTCTAAACTCAACAAGTTGTGGCATGATGAATATTGAAGTCGTGGTGGAATCTTCTTCTCCCACTCTCCTTTCAATCCCATCCCACTCCTCTAGTTCTTTGAGATGCCATATGCTAAGTTTTTTCAATTTGGGGAAAGCAGCGACTCTTGCAATTTCTCCTTCATTAATATTGGTATTGCCAACATTTTCTATGCCTAAAAATCCACCATCCAACCTTCTCAGCTTCAACCCTGTTAAAGAAAGGCTTTCGAGGTTGGGCAATCTTCCCAGCGGTGGCAAAACATCGACGTTTCTACAATTTACGAGCACAAGGTTCTGTAATCTGGTTAATATCATCATCCAATTGGGTAAAAATATCCCTCCGTAATCAGATATGATTAAATTTTCCAAGTCTGACGGCGGCTGTAAAGCTTCAATTAAAGCATCCTCATTCGCTTGCAACTCTGTTTTCTCCCCATCGAATTGCAATTCCAAACGAAGCAAGCGCTTCTTATTCTTGAGTTGTGCTTCCACAGCTTCACTCACATCTTCTATATCTCTCAGATTACATATCGTGAGACTCCCTCCAATGTGATTTAAGTTTTTTAATTCTCCTAAATTAGCTGCTTTACTTCTAGTCTCACCACCACCACACACAGTAAAACGATCTAATGTTCGAAGACAAGTTATCCTCTCCATTCCCCCTTTGGTATGAATGCTACACTTGAATAAACAATCTTCAGATGCCTCAACTTGGTAAGCTTTCCAATCGCATGAGGTAATTCCTTGAGAGACCAACACCCAGACACGTTTAGGGATTGCAGATTGCATAAATTACACATGGTTTCTGGCAGGGACTGCAACTTTACACTACTTACCAAATTGAGGTGTCTTAAATGTATCAATTTCCCTACCTCGTTTGGCATTTCTTTGATCGAAGACTCTGCCAAATTCAATGACCTGATGCATGTCAACTGCTTGAATACGTCAGCTAGTGCAGCTCCTAGTGAGGGGTCTCTACTGTCAATCAAGAGGCTGCGAAGACCTTTTGCTTTGTGAATAGACATGGGAAAAGAGGTCTCCTCTGACAGCTTCATGCTTAAATGATGAACCCTTTCATATGTAGTCTCCGTTTTTTGTTCTCCAAGGTTATTGACATCTACTGTTAGACATTCATATTTTGTCAGAAATTGGGCAAAATCATGCACTATATCATGGATCTTGAATGTCATACCTTCATGCTCATCCATCTGAAAATCTTCGAAGAAAGAACGTGCTACTAAGACTTGAAAATACTCCTCTCCAACAAGCTCCATATCTCTACTTGGAGTCTCCTTAAGGTAACCTTGAGCCATCCACATCTTCACCAATTGGTCTTTTCCCATCTCGTAGTCTTTTGGAAACATGGCACAATACAAGAAACATCGTCTTGCCACATAAGGTAAATCGTAGTAACTCAAAAGCAAAGGTGGAAATAGTGCTCTTTCAACATGTTCTAGCTCCCACAGTTCGCTAGATAAAACATGTTCCCACTCTTCTCTTGTTCTTTTAGACTGCATTAGACCTCCTAATACCTTGGCAGCTAGAGGCAAGCCCTTGCACTTGCTTGCAATTTTGCCGCCTATTTCTGTCAATCTTTCGCGCTCATCTTTGCTTCTTTTATGGAATGCCACCTGATTGAATATTGACATGCATACCTCATCGGATAATCTCTCAAGGTTGATCCAGTGGTCCGTTCCCATCATTGTTGCGACAGCATGTTTACGAGTGGTCACTAGAATTCTGCTTCCTGGTGCACCGCCTTTGAAAGATAGTTTCAGTGGTTCCCATTGCCCATGACTTTCTGTCCATACATCATCAAGGACAAGAAGGAACTTCTTTCCCTTAATTGATTCAGAAACACTTTGCAAAAGGGATTCCAATTCAACTAAATTCGATGCACCCCTTTGAAGCGCCTCAAGGATAGCTTTTGCTATCCTAACCTCATCGAATGGATCTGAAACACACACCCATATCTTTTTATCAAAATGAGCCGTAACCTCAGCATTATTAAAAGCTAGTTGGGCGAGAGTTGTCTTTCCAATCCCGCCCAACCCTACTAGAGAGATGACATCCACGTCCCGCGCTTCCTGACTACTTTCGCCCAGCAACTTGCTTACTAAGGCTTCCCTTTCATCATCTCGACCACGCACGATTGATTCATCAACAAGGGAGGTACTTGTTATTCGTTGTAGTTCATCAGTGGCTCTGTACAACTCAAAGCCAAACATAGCTCTCTCTTTGGCAATCTCATCCACTTTTTCACATACTTCTTTGATCTTGAGGGCAATGTCGCGACGTCGAGCCACTTGATTGAAACAAAAGCAAGGAGATCCCAGGAAGGAACATCGCATCTTCTGTAGGCTGCGAGTATTTTCTTCAGCTTCCTCCATTTTCCATCTAAGAATTGCAGTGCTCCATTCATCTAGCACGTCATCCATATCATAGCATACATCTTTGAGCTTGTCTGCCCAATCCCTTACAGCCTTATCCTTCACTTGTTTTCTATCTGCATCTTCAAGGACAGATTGGATAGCAAGGAGATTGCTTTTCAGCTTGTCGACTTGTTTCTGCACACCCTCTACTAGGTTCACTTCTTCCTGTACCTATTGGTGTAGAAAAGATCAGAAAGTTCAAGCAGAGGAAACAGTTCTATGATTTCACTACAAGTTTTAATTTTAATTTTTGGTAATTAATAGATTAAATGATTTTTATTAATCTTTTTTCCGCATAGTTCACACGTACAGTGAATTGGATTGGCTATATTATAAATTTATATATAAAATATCTATGAAGAACCTATATATTAAAAATAATAATATTTCTTTTTATCATGATCATGATGATATCTCTGTCTGCACTCTGCTACTATACAAGAAGGAAAAAAATGAATCTTAAATTGTTCGACGTCAAACCTATATATAACATAAGCTTGGCGGATCAAAGAATATATAAAAGGAATAAAAGGAAAGTGAATAAAAGGATCTGTATTTGTTGGTATTTGTAAAGTCTATAATAAGATTATGGAAGAAAAAAAAGATTTCAATTTTTATATTTCTTATCATGTTAGGGTTAATTAGATCATTGCAAATTGTATAAAAGTAATTACCTGTTGAGCAACGACCGTGCTTAACTGCTCCAAAATTGGCGATAAAAGTGCCTCTGCCATTTGTCTGTTTGGTTTAATTTTATTTTTAAAAAAGAGATAATGATGATAGGATGAACTGAGAGAGAGAGAGAGAGAGAGAGAGAGAGAGGAGAGAGTGAGAGGGGAAGGAGGCTGCTGGTTGTGAAATGAAGAGAGAGGGTTAGTTTATGTACTTGGGGTTTGGTGATGAGGGTTGAATTTTGTTACAGTCCCTGTACTGTTTCTAACATTTCAATTCAGTCCCTATCTTATTGAACTTTTCAGTCTAGTCTCGGTCAGGGGTTACTTACTGCGGATGGCTTTTCCTGGTTGCATGTTTGTACTGAGAATGACATGCCATTTTGAGTTCCAAAGGTGAAACACTCGTGGTTTTCATTTCTACCGAGTTCATAAGATAAGCCCTGAAAATTTATCAACTTTTTCACTTATCAGTGACATTAGAAGAAAAGCTGAAGAACAAACGTGAAGCAAAACAATAAAGAAAATCTTGAAGATGGGTACCTTGTTCTGCTTGCTTCCTACTTTTCTGAACCAACACTCGAAAGACAGGACCCATTCCACTGCAACAAAATAAGTTTGATTCAGCACTGTTAAGAAAAAAGTAGAGCAGAGCTACCCTTTTTGACACAGGCTAGCAAGTTGCAGAAGTTAGTAAGAACTGGCTCATTGAGCAACCAAAGAACCCAAGTACAGAGGAATGCCGTATTTTTATTTTTCCAAGGAACTGCATATTTGTCCCCCTCTTCTTCTTTTTTCCTGTTGAAACAGCAACAGGGTACTTCATGTCAAAGTCAAGTCCATAACCAGACCAGTAAAGAACATTGACCTACAAGGAGTTCCATTGAAGTTCCGATTATGAGCAGGCATGCTTCTATCTCAATTTACCACTCTGGGTCAGATTTCACACTTATCAGAGCACTATGATGACAACAGCAGAAACTATGAAGAGAGCTTTGAATCTACACACCCGCCAGTTATAATCATTCAAGACAGATATGTTAGCTATAGTTAAGGCCAGAGAGAAACACAGATGCCTGGTACAGCTGTGGACCTTTGAGAGGAAAAACGAAGAAGGAGTGTTTTCAAAATTCAGGAATCAGAGAGTGAAGAGTTGCCATGCTGATGCAGGAACATAGGAAGAGAGTTGTTTGGTTATTAGAATAAGGGCTAAGGTTATGACATTATCATGCTTAAATGACGAACCCTTGCACTTGAAGTCTCCACTGTAGCTTCTCGAAGCTTATTGACATCCACTGTTAGACATTCATTTTTTGTCATGTATCGGGCAAAATCATGCACTATATCATGCATCTTGAATGCCATCACATCTGGACCGCCCATCTCAAAATCTTGGAAGAAAGAGCGCGCTGCTAGGACTTGAAAGTACTCCTCTCCAACAACCTCCATATCTCTACGTGGAGTCTCCTTGAGGTAACCTTGAGCCATCCACATCTTCACCAATTCATCTTTGCGCATCTTGTAGTCTTTTGGAAACATGGCACAATACAAGAAACATCGTCTTACCACAAAAGGTAAATCGTAGTAACTCAAAAGCAAAGGTCCAAATATTCCTCTTTCAACATGTTCCAGCTCCCACAGTTCGCTAGATAAAACATCTTCCCACTCTTCTCTTGTCTTTCAAACCGCATTAGATCTCCTAATACCTTGGCAGCTAGAGGCAAGCCCTTGCACTTGCTTGCAATTTTATCGCCGATATCTGTCAATCTTTCGCGCTCATCTTTGCTTCTTTCCTGGAATGCCACATGAATATTGAATATTGACCTGCATACCTCTTTAGACAATGTCTCAAGATTGATCATGTGGTCGGTTCCCATCATGGTTGCCACGGAATGATTCCGAGTGGTCACTAGAATTCTGCTTCCAGGTGCACCGCCTTTGATAGAGAGTTTCAGTGGTTCCCATTGTCCATGATTTTCTGTCCAGACATCATCTAGTACAAGAAGGAACCTCTTTCCCTTAATGGATTGAGAAACCCCTTGCAAAAGGGATTTCAATTCAACCGAATTCTGTGCCCTCCCTTCAAGATCCTCAAGGATAGCTTTGGCTATCCCAACCTCATCAAATGGTTCTGAAACTCTCACCCATATCTTTTTCTCAAAATGAGCCGTAACCTCAGCATCATTAAAAGCTAGTTGGGCGAGAGTTGTTTTTCCAATTCCACCCAGCCCTACTAGAGAGATGACATCCACGTCCCGTGCTTCCTGACTACTTCCACCCAGCAACTTGCTTACTACAGCTTCCCTTTCATCATCTCGACCAATCACGCTTGAATATTCATCAAAAAAGGAGGTACTTGTTGGTCGTCGTTGCTGTTCATCAGTGGCTCTGTACAACTCAAAGCCAAACATTGCTCTCTCTTTGGCAATCTCATCCACCTTTTGACAAACTTCTTTGATATTAAGGGCAATGTCCCGACGTCGAACCACTTGATTGAAACAAAAGCAAGGAGATCTCTGGAAGGAACATCGCATCTTCTGTAGGCTGTCAGTATATTGTTCAGCATCCCCCATTTTCCATGTAAGAATTTCAGTGCTCCATTCATCTAGCACGTCATCGATATCATAGCATACATCTTTGAGCTTGTCTAGCCAATCTCTTACAGCCTTATCCTTCACTTGTTTTCTATCTGCGTCTTCAAGGACAGATTGGATAGCAAGGAGATTGCTTTTCAGCTTGTCGACATGTTTCTTCACACCCACTACTAGGTTCACCTCTTCTTGTACCTATTAGTGTAGAAAAGATAAGAAAGTTTAAGCATGGGAAACATTTCTATTATTTCAACTCAATTTTTTAATTTTTGGCAACTGATAGATTAATTATTTTGTATTAATATATTTTATTGTGAAATGGATTGACTATATTAATAATTTATATATAGGTATGGAAAAAGTTCGATGTTCTCACGAGAGAAGGATTTCTCCATTAAACCTGTACGTATATATATATAAAATCTGGTTTTGTAGGGCTTTCATCATTTTACATTAAACTATAGATATATGGATGTATAAAGGCAAGTGAATTAAAGGATCTGCATGTATATCTTTGTGAAGTCAATTTAGAAATAAACCCATGATAATATATTTGTGAACTTTTTATTGATTATTTTACCCTTAATAGTTAAGTTTAAAGAGAATCCTTTTTCGGTTTTCCTATATTTGGAATGATATATTTTCTTTAGGTTATTTTTGGAAATATGAAAAATAATGAAACAAGAAAAAGAAGATTCTTTAATGAAATCCAAATATATACTTGAGGATTTAAAATATTATTTTTATTTATTCAAGTTAAAAGTATTCTTTTTATGATAGGAAGAAAAAAGGCTTGAACTTTATATATATTTCTTATCTCTGCTAGGTAAATCAGGTTACTGCAGATGGTAGAAACATACCTGTTGAGCAACGATCGTGGTTAACTGCTCCAAGATCGGAGATACAAGTGCCTCAGCCATCGTCTGTTTAGTTCTGATTGGAAAGAGAGAGAGAGAAGCAATGATGATGGGATGAGCAGAGAGAAAGAGAGGGTGAAGGGAAGGAGGCGGCTGATTGTGAATGGAAGTTAGTTTATATACTTGGGGTTTGGTGTTGCAGGTGGAGTTCCTGCAACTTGTAGTTTTTTTACTAGTGAAGCTTGTATTTTAGTGTCTCAACATTTTTTTTTTATTAGTTTTTGTAGGGCTGTGGTGAAGGGAGAGCACAACTTGTCGGTTGAAAAATGAAATTGATGTGATGTATATACCTGAAGTAATGAGAAAGATTTGATGACCATAAAAGGATTAAATGAGAATCAAAGAAAAATTGGAATGACAGAGGAAATAAAAGCAATTCATGCAATTGAAAAACTTGAAAGCAGGGTTCTTGCGGGAATTAGGGTTCTTGCAGGCTAAGCAATGTGATACACTCGACTATTTTTTTTTTTAATAGTCGAGTGTATTATAAGAAAATGGCTAAAAAGATAATAGCCTAGCATCCAGAAGTTTTAGCTGACAAAAAAAAAAGGCAAAGAAGCTTTAGAGGTTTTGAAACAGGGGAAGGAAAACAGTGTGGGAAAAGGAAAAAAACAATTGAAATCAGCGCCTCCTTTCTACAAAACCAATGCCATCATAGCTGTTATGAACATCTCGCCAGCAGAGTCTGAAGAATTGGTATCAAGTCTCAGCCATAATGAGAAACTGCCGAAGATCAAGGAAAAACAGCTTTGAAGATTTGGAGCAGCCCTATTAAAGATGATATTATTCTGATGAAGCTAAAGATTCCACACAATGCAAGAGAAGAGAAGCTGTCATGAGAGATTCTGTTCTTTTACAATAGAAAACTATTGGTAGCACATATCATCAACAGATTTTATCGTGAAAGGAATTTCATTCATAGATGCCAAGCAAAGTGGTAGTAGATGAAGTAGTAGATGAAGAGGTGACTTGAAGATTCCAGGCTTTTATTACAAAAAACACATCTAGAAGCCACTCCATATGCTCATGATGATATTGCCTGTTTCTTCTCTCTGAATTCATACAATCTTTCTTTCATACACTTTCATATTTTCCAGAAAAGATTGAGGATGAAGATACACAAAATTTAGATTGCATCAGAGGTTGCAGTCACTATCTTTACACGGGGTTGGCTTTTTTTACTTGCTAAAGATAGCTAACTGTAATAGCAGAAACAAATAGGGTCTTGCTGCTGTGAATAGCAGAATTTGGTGCTAAATTTCTTGTTGTGAATTGCAGAAAACAGTCGCTTGATCTGCACTAGGATGGCAATTGCAAAGTAATGGAGGATGTGAGAAAGGTATATCACAGCTGCATTTGATAGAATAAATGTAAGCGAAATTAACGGAGAAAAGAAGTAAAATCCAAGTCGTGCTTCTTTTTTGTATCTTTCTCCTTATCCACGAACTCTTGCTTCTTTTTTTCCCGTGAAAAAATGGAGAGCCGAAAATAGATTTGTTAAAATATAGTAAAATCGTTTACCGTTAAGAATTAACCTGTTCCTGCAGATTCTAATTAAAGAGTTCTGTCTTTCTCCCGTAATCATCAAAACAAATGTTAGGGATGTGAGAAATCTTTTGCCAATCTTCACCCATCTCCTCCTCCCCGTAACGATTCGTTAGAATGGGGCATCTACTTATGTCCAATTCCTGCAGAGGCGCTGCCAAAACATAGTCTGGTAGTGCTCTCAACAATGGGCAATTTTCAATGATCAAATCTCGAAGTTGTGGCATAATGGATATTATTGAAGTTGTGTTGGCATCTTCTTCTCCCACTCTCGTTCCAATTCCATCCCACTCTTCTACTTCTTCGAGATACCAAATCTCAAGTTCTTTCAATTTGGGGAAAGCAGTGAACCTTGCAATTTCTCCTTTAATACTGGGATTCTCATCTTTTTCTATACCTAAAAATCCAGCATCCAACCTTCTCACCTTCAACGACCTCAATACCAGGCCTTCAAGGTTGGGCAATCTACCCAACGGAGGCAAGACCTCCAGGTTCGCACAATAACCGAGTTTAAGCTCCTGTAATCTGGTTAATGTCATCATCCAATTTGGCAAATGCAACCCTCCGTACCTAGAGATGGTTAGATTTTCCAAGTCAGACGGAGGCCGTAAAGCTTCAATTAAAATGCCGTTCTGCCGGCTGTAGTCGAAAGCCAATAGCAAACAACGCAGGCGTTTCTTATTCTTGAGCTGTGCTTCTGCAGCGTCACTCGCATCTTCTACACCTCCTCGTAGATTCCATATCTTAAGACTCCCTCCAATGTGATTTAAGTTTTTTAATCTCTTAGATTAGCTGCTTTACTTTCATTCTCACCACCACCACACATAGTAAACACATCTAATGTTCGAAGACATGTTATCCTCTCTATTCCCTTTGGTATGAAGGCCACTCCTGAACCATAAATCCAGAGATGCCTCAATTTGATAAGTTTTCCAATCGCATTAGGCAATTCCTTGAGAGAATCACACCAAGTAACGTCTAGGGATTGCAGATTGCATAAATCACACATGGTTTCTGGCAGGGACTCCAACTGATAACAAGATGCCAAATTAAGGTGTCTCAAATGTATCAATTTCCCTACCTCGTTTGGTATTTCTTTGATTGAAGACCTTGACAAATTCAATAACCTGATGCATGTCAACTGCTTGAACAAATCAGGCAGTGCAGCTCCAAGCGAAGGGTCTCTAGTGTCGATCAAGAGGCTGCGAAGACCTTTTGCTTTGTGAATGGACACGGGAAAAGAGGTCTCGTTTGACAGCATCATGCTTAAATGACGAACCCTTTCAATTGAAGTCTCCATTGTTGCTCCTCGAAGGTTATTGACATTCACTGTTAGACATTCATTTTTTGTCATATATTGGGCAAAATCATGCACTATATCATGCATCTTGAATCTAATATCTTCTTGAGCATACGTCTTAAAATCTTGGAAGAAAGAGCGCGCTGCTAAGACTTGAAAGTACTGCTCTCCAACAGCCTCCATATCTGCACCTGAAGTCTCCTTGAGGTAACCTTGAGCTATCCACATCTTCACCAATTCGTATTTGCGCATCTCATAGTCTTTTGGAAACATGGCACAATACAAGAAACATCGTCTTACCACAGAAGGTAAATCGTAGTAACTCAAAAGCAAAGGTAGAAATATTCCTCTTTCAACCTGATCTCTATCAACCTCATCTAGCCCCCACAGTTCGCTAGATAAAACACGTTCCCATTCTTCTCTTGTTCTTTTAGACTGCATTAGACCTCCTAATACCTTGGCAGCTAGAGGCAAGCCCTTGCACTTGCTTGCAATTTTATCGCCGATATCTGTCAATCTTTCGCGCTCATCTTTGCTTCTTTCCTGGAATGCCACATGATTGAATATTGACCTGCATATCTCGTCGGACAATTTCTCAATGTTGATCCGGTGGCCAGTTCCCATCATCGTTGCCACAGAATGTTTACGAGTGGTCACTAGAATTCTGCTTCCTGGTGCACTGCCAGTGAGAGATGGTTTCAGTTGTTCCCATTGTCTATGATTTTCTTTCCATACATCATCAAGGACAAGAAGGAACCTCTTTCCCTTAATTGATTCAGAAACCCTTTGCAAAAGAGATTGCAATTCAACCAAATCCGGTGCCCTCCCTTCAAGCTGCTCAAGGATAGCTTTGGC
>Ga0325410_1000474_pt1 | contig 41984 bp, 30 predicted proteins | sample PopdelMetagenome_16_FD_206182 | JGI IMG/M metagenome (GOLD analysis project Ga0325410, IMG submission 206182) | Populus deltoides microbial communities from Bellville, Georgia, United States - Xylem-PdIQD-R3 | ecosystem: Host-associated > Plants > Phyllosphere > Stem > Wood/Secondary xylem...
ATTATTATTATTATTATTATTATTATTATTATCTTCTAAGTAATAATTATTATGATGAAATAACTATTTTATATTTCATATAAAATATATTTTTCTCATCATGAATCTTTTAACGGTTTTTCCTCACCTCCATTGCCTTCTCTAGCATCTATCAGTGTTGCCGAGCTCAACTGGTTGCATCACGAACCACCTCCAATTGTTTCTCTTCCTACGTTATTTTTTCTCTCATCAACACCCATTCCAACCGGGCGTGGATCTACGCTCAATGGATCATGGATTTTATGTAAGAATCCAATTTTATTAGGTTTTTTTATCAAGATTCTAGAATTTTAAATATAATTATTTGTATTGTAAGTATTATTACTTATATTATATTTTTTTATGATATTTTTTATAAAAATAAAAAGTGATCCCGCGGTGTAGTATTATTAAAAATATTCAACAATTATACGTATTAATATAAAAAAAATATTATAATTTGTGTTGTAAATATTATTATTTTTCTTATAATATAAAGTATTTATATAAAAAAATATTATTATTTGTGTTACATTATTTTTTTTATAATTCAACGTATTCATATCAAAGATATTATTATTTGTGTTATAAATATTCTTAGAATTAAAAATAGTATTATTTATATTATTATTTTTACTACAATTAAAAGTAGTTATTATTATCGAAGAAAAACCGCATGGGGATTCTTGATGTTTGAGCTGCCTGCTTGTGCGCTGAGCAGACCCCAATGCACACGTGTTGCTTGGACCGCTTCAAGACCTAACTAACCTGGACCCCGCAGACTGCAGAACCTAAAATAACCTTGAGTTATTGGCCGTGCAGAATATATCCTACTAGAATAGGATCCAAATAGCCTTGGATCCTGCAATATACAGGATCCAAATTTTTTTATAAAAATAAAAGCTGAGTCTAGAGGTAACACGGGTTAGCATACCCTCCGTGGCACTAGATGAGATAAGGATTTTATTATCTTGTTAATTTTCTATGAAAAATAAAATAAAATAAATTATTTAGTCAAGTCAGTCCAATCAACACCAAACACCTAAATTATCTATCTTGTTAATTCAAACCATACAGGACGATAGCTGAATTTTGTTGACATGAAATTGCCATAAGATAACGACGACGACGACGAGAGCCAGTGGTCATCATACTGTAAGGGGAAAAATACTCAAAGAATAATCAAAGTCTAATTCTTCCACTCACTTTCGAAGAACAAATTTCCACGCATTGATTATTCTAATACCTTCCGAGTACAGAGCTAATCAACCTCTTGATTATAATATTACAAGCATTAAACTCCATTAAATTAGAGAGTTTAAGAAGAACTCATTAGTGGGAAATTGGAGTTTAAATAATTCATTCAGTTTAAAGATTAAATAAAACCTCTCGAAATTATAGTTTACCTCGGTCGGACCTTGTATATTAATTCAATGATTTATTGGTCTCAAGCCTGACTTTGTTTTTTTCGAATATTTTTAATCAAAATAATATTATTTTATTAAAAAACAAAACAAAACTTGAATGATGTCATTTCAATTTCATTTTAAAGTTTTTCTTTTAAAAAATACAACTTAATTTAACTAACCCAATTACCTACTAGTCAATCTACTTGGTGGTAGCTAAAATCTCAAGCCATCTTAGCATTAAAAAAAAACTAAAAAGAATGGTGAAATTATTGTAGTAAAAACAATTATAGCCCAAGACTCATGTGTATCATGAATTATAATATTGAATTTATAGTGTTTTTGTTCTTCAATTTCACCCTTTTTCGTATGTGGTTGATTTGAAATTAAATTTTATGATTGATTTTTATTTGTATGTGGTTGATTTGAAATTAAATTTTATGATTGATTTTTATTTGCTTTGCATTATGTTCTTGCGTGGTCGAAGGAAATTTTGATGCTCGATTTGAAAAAAACAAAATCAATTTTATTGATTTAAAATAATTAAAGTTTTATAGAAGAATTCAAAACTTGTCAATTTAATAACTGAGTTTAACAAAAAGATAAAAAGTTATTGCAAATTAGTTAAAGTTGTCCTAGATAAATCTAGTTTTTCATTGTTTTAATATATATTTTTTTAAAATAATATTTATTATGTTATTATTTTAATATTTTTTTAAAAATAAATAAAATTTCAAAATCATAATTTTTTTTTTCTTTTAGAAAGCATATAAGCAACACGTTTACTTCATATTTATGTCTAGAAAGAAAGAAAAAAATTCTGACCCGCACGGGCCGCAAATCCATGCTCGAAATATCACCGAGTTGCGGTCCTAAACTGAAAAGAAGGAAATAAAAAAAGACTTACTGAAAGAATGGTTAATCATTAATCAAACACAAAAAAAAAAAAAAAAACATTTCAATAAAAAAAACCCACCATGTCCCTCGACGCCGAAGACTCACCGTCTCCTTCCTTCGACAGGGACTGGTTCTTCCCTTCACCTTCTTTCATCCACGAGTCACCTCCTAAATCTCCAAAATCCCACCGCAGATTCTCCGCTACTCCCAAGCATTCTCCTGATTCCATCCTATCTAAATCCCAGTCTTTTCGACCATCCTCCTCTATTCCCCCCCCAACCACTTCTAAATACGGCATACTTCGCCGGCGCGTGGAATTCCCTCGACCACTAATTAAACCTTCAAAACAAGAACAACATGATTCCTTTTTGGACCGGAAACCCGTTGTTCCCAGTGAGAAGAAGCATTCTACTGAGAAGGTTTCTTCCGGGCCATCTGCTCATAGGGTCAGATTCAGATGGGATTTGACCATCACAGTAGCTGTAAGTGTTTATACAGTACCCTTTTTGTTGGTTTGGTTTTGGGAAAGTAATAAAGAAATGTTTTTTGAAGTGGCTTTCTTTCGGGCTGTTGCAGATTGTTATTACTGCTTTGGCTTCGTCGGTACACAAGAATTTTACCTTACATAACCAAGTAATTGATTTGCAGGTGAGTCGTTCTCTTTAAGTTTTGATTTTCATTATCAAGATTAGTGCTTTTAAGTCTTCTATGGTTATATTGATTATTTGGAGTCCTTGTTAGTGACTTTGACCTTAATGCAGGATTTTGTTGTTATTTAACTGGGATTCTTTGTATTTTTTATTGCAGGATCAAATATTGAAACTAAATGTTACATTGCGAGCGTGTAATTCATTATCCAATTTAGATGCTTCTGATTCAGTATTGCAGGAGATTGATGATTATGATTATGGTGGTGATAATGGGTTAAAGAATTTGGCTTTGATTGTTTCACTTACGCTATTGTCTATTCCAGTTCTTGCTTTCAAGTACATTGATTTTGTATCAACATCGAGATCGTCGGGTAATATCTGGGAAGCGCTGCTATTGAATAAGCAGCTTGCCTATCGGGTGGATGTTTTCTTATCGGTTCGTCCATATGCGAAGCCTTTGGCGTTGTTAGTTGCGACACTGCTGGTTATTTGTCTTGGTGGCTTGGCAATGTTTGGTGTGACAAATGACAGTTTAGCGGATTGTCTTTGGTTGTCTTGGACGTTTGTAGCTGATTCGGGCAATCATGCTAATTCAGAGGGGATTGGTCCAAGGCTTGTTTCTGTTTCTATTAGTTTTGGTGGGATGCTTATTTTTGCTATGATGCTTGGGCTTGTGTCTGACGCTATTTCTGAGAAGTTCGATTCGTTAAGGAAAGGAAGAAGCAAAGTGGTTGAGCAAAACCATACTCTAATTCTTGGGTGGAGTGATAAATTAGTAAGATTCTGATTCCACATCTTGTTAGTGTGAAGCTTGTTTGCTCTATACATTTGCTGGCAATGTTATATGACGTTTAGTTGTGAATAGTGTAGACAGCTCATCTCAAAGACCTTTAAATAAACTGGGAACAGTTATTTCCTTCCTAATATAAAAATCTCCGAAGAAATTCATAAAAGCACATGGAGAACACAAAATAAATATATTTAGCTGTCTGCAGAATATTTTGCAAATTTTTCCTCCGTCACCAATCATTTTGTTCTGAAACCAGGGATCGCTGCTGAATCAGCTTGCTATAGCCAATGAGAGTTTGGGGGGAGGAATTGTTGTGGTGATGGCTGAACGAGACAAAGAAGAGATGGAAATGGATATTGCTAAAATGGAGTTCGACTTCAAAGGAACATTTGTCATATGCAGAAGCGGGAGCCCTTTAATTCTGGCTGACCTGAAAAAGGTATGTGTACATTCTATGATATTGCTTACAAGTTGTAGCATATATCTTCTCTGCTGAAAGCTGTGGTTGCTGGACAGATTCAATCTTCTTCAGTCGTACAATCAATAAGTGATTCATTAATGCTAAATGGCCTGATTAGTTATCCTATCAAAAATTTATGTTTGTCTAATTTAGTTTCAGGGCACGTACCTAATTTTGCTAAAGCATGCCAGTTCCCAAGAATTATATGATTAACTGTTTCTTAAAGCAGCTTAATGCACAATATTGCATTGTATTCTTGAAGATTGCACATACATTTCTTGTCATGGTTTCTTCAGTGAATATTATTTACTCTTCAAGTCCACGTTGAACTTCCTCTCTCTTCTTCTTCTAAACCTGATGATGGGAGTATCTACTTTGTCATGAAAGGTGAAACCATTATTTTCTCTGTTACTTTTCTTGGTTTAGTAATGCCTTAAGTTTTCAGGTATCTGTCTCCAAGGCCCGTGCAATAATTGTCCTTGCTGAAGATGGAAATGCTGACCAGGTCTGCTACTTGAGTGAAGAAATGATGTGCTTCATATCTGATATCCGATAAGCATTGATAACCGTTAACTCGTTTATGGTTTTTTACAGAGTGATGCTCGTGCATTGAGAACCGTCTTAAGTCTTATAGGAGTGAAAGAAGGGCTGAAAGGGCACATTGTCGTGGAGCTAAGTGATCTTGACAATGAGGTTCTTTTGAAACTTGTTGGTGGAGATCTTGTTGAAACTGTTGTAGCTCATGATGTTATTGGCCGCTTGATGATTCAATGTGCTCGGCAGCCAGGACTTGCACAGGTTAATTGCTGCACTCTTAATACTCTAGTCACATTCTTTGACATCAGTGTGAGCATTATTTACCTTACTGATTTTTTCACTTTGATTTTTACTTCCATTATTATGCTGTAAACTACTTCCCTGCTCGTTTTTTGCATGTGATAAATATGGATGGCTTATGACAGATCTGGGAAGACATACTCGGGTTTGAAAATTGTGAGTTTTATATCAAAAGATGGCCACAGTTGCACGGCATGCAATTTGAGGACATACTAATCAGTTTTCCTGATGCTATACCTTGTGGGATCAAGGTTGCTTCCTTTGGGGGTAAAATTATCCTGAATCCTGAAGACTCATATGTTCTACAAGAAGGTGATGAAGTCCTTGTCATAGCAGAAGATGACGATAGCTATGCTCCAGCAGCATTACCTACGGTGCTTTCATTTTCACTCAGAAATAAAGATTTCTTATAGATTTCTTGCATTCTTTCCCCAAGCTTCCCTGTCTTTGTTCTGTCATCCTATGTGGTATGTGCATAATAAGAGATGGGACTTGTGCCTTACCCAGTTAGCATAAGAAAGTCGTCTTAGCTTGCCTGAGCCAGGATGCTTTTATATCAGAGATAAAATTACAAAATGAAAAGGGAAAGAAAAGGCCATAGTAAATGCAGCAGATATCTGCATAGAGGAAAATAAGGTCAGTCGTACCTATAGATACCCGAGCATACCCATAAATAAATAGATTCACTTCAGTTAGTTTTAGCATTTCGTTGGCCTTTAGGTAATTATGTTGTTGCACATATATGCATGAACTCTTTAGCGTGGTACATGTTGCAGTGTGGTTGGGATACTATCGCTTTGCATCTGATGTGTCTACCATAGACCCTTTGAGGATGGTTCTTTTCACTAAATAATAGATCAGTGTAATTTAGTGAAGGATATCTTGTGTGCTTTTGATATGATGTAAAGAAATCAGTAAAATTGAAAAGGAAACAAAATGAAAACTAAAACAGCAGATCATGGTCAGGTTGGCTGTTCTATATAAAGAACCAATTCAGATGTGTACGCTAGAATGGTTCCTTCGGTGGAAATTAGGTAAGTGGGTAGACCATAATAAAAAAACTTACATAATACAATCAGTTTCATCATCAGGTCAAAGAAGCATCATTCATGCACATTGCCCAACCTGCAAGAATGCCACAGAAGATTCTACTTTGTGGATGGAGGAGGGACATTGATGATATGATTGTGGTAAGTTCATTTGTGAAGCCCCTAATCTTTTTTTTTCTTCGCCTGGATGCTGCAGGTATGGAGAGGAAGTCTACCCAAAGACTCCATTGTTCCAAAGCCTGCAGAAAGGATACTGTTTTGTGGTTGGAGACGAGACATGGAAGATATGATTATGGTAATGTTATAACGATTCTGAAATCATAACTTCTCCGTTGCGGCAAAGTGGTGGTAGACATTTCAGAATACTTCTGTCATTACTGAATTTTCAGTTGTAGTTGCAACAAATGTTTCTTCACTGGAACTATTCTTTCTACATTTAATATTTTTTGCTACAATTTGGAGTGCTCTTTTTTCTCTCTTAAACTTTTTCATTTTCTAAAAACAATATTAATGTTAGGTTTACTCATCATTGCAAGTTTAGGTGTTGGATGCATTTTTAGCACAAGGTTCAGAGCTCTGGATGTTCAATGATGTTCCTGAAAAAGAGAGGGAAAGGAAGCTTATTGATGGTGGCCTGGACTTGAGTAGGTTGGAAAATATACAACTGGTTAATCGAGAGGGAAATACAGTCATAAGACGTCATTTAGAAAGCCTTCCTTTGCAATCTTTTGATTCGGTAAGTAGAATAATGCTTAATATCATTGGGTTTTGGATGTAATTATATGATGACCGGGATTATATTTTTTGAAGTATTGTTATTCTTTGTTAAAAAGATTTTGATGAAGTATTTGGTTTGTTTAGATTTTAATTTTGGCTGACGAGTCAGTTGAAGATTCAGCCATGCAAGCAGACTCCAGATCTCTTGCCACATTACTATTGATTCGTGATATTCAGGTACTTCATCTAACTAAAGTTCTGGTGGATAGGCTATGACACAGACATGTATCATCTATGACAGTTGGTTTCTGCCACACAGAAACTGCAATTTAAAAATTGTGAAACTGAGTCAATGATTTGGGAGGGGGTAGGGTGGCTAGAGTCTTTTCCATTCGACATGGGCTTGTCACCTTTCATCCCTTTTTGAACAATTATTGTTGCATTCCATCCTCCAAGATGCCCTGTGATCTTACGAACAGAGGGGTTTTTGCCTTCATTTCTGAAGAGTATGTGGTCAGCTCTTCATCAAATCAAGGAAAAGCCAGAAAAAATTTTGTTCCTTCTCTCCAGAACCCAAGAAAAGATAGTTGTACAGAATCCTGGTGTTGACTAATATGCTGACATTGGAGATCACTTGTGAGATTTAGCGCTCTTTGATCTTTGTAATCATTCGTTCTTATTCTCATGATCCATGCAGTCGAAGCGTCTCCCAATGTCAAACCAGGTTCACGGAGGAAGCTTCTCACAAGACACGTGGATTGGGGAGATGCAGCAGGCTTCAGATAAATCAGTAATAATAAGTGAAATTCTGGACCCAAGAACTAAAAATTTACTGTCCATGTCAAAGATCAGCGATTATGTTCTATCAAATGAGCTTGTCAGCATGGCGTTGGCCATGGTTGCAGAGGATCAACAAATAAATGATGTATTAAAAGAGCTCTTCGCAGAGGAGGTATTCTTTTGTTTCTCTTCTGTTAAATTCTGAGATCTGATTACTTTCTATGGCAAACCCAAATTTCGAAGGGCAAAATGACTTAAAAATTGCAATAGAAAATCCCAACAGGTGCATAATCTATTTGTTTAATTCAAATGCACTCAAGGTTAAAAAAAAACATAATAATTGAGATCCTGCAATCTTGCTCAATTCAATGAAAATTTGGGAAATTCTTTGTAGGAGATGGTTTGACAGATGTATCACTTGACAGTTTTTACAGGATTGCTATAGTTTTCTGGCCAACTCTTGCAAGTGGGGAGAAATTGAAACACCTTTTAGCAATATTCAACCCTTTTTTCCCTCACAAGTAGCAGCTTGCACCCTGTGTGCTGTATGCTAGTTCTAGAAAGCTTTTCCTCTTTGTCATGCTCTCCATAATTCGATAAGGATCTGAATCAGCTTGCATCCTGTGTACTGTCTTCATGATTCTGTTGATTTTCTTAATGCATTCTGTGGCTTCAATCGGCTTAAGACAGCTAAACTACAGGATTCATTTTTTATAATTAAACACAGTGGGTGACCATCAGCCTCTTTCCCTAGTGCGTTCAGTTGGTCACTCCTTTGAATCATACTTTAGCCACTTAATATGTTGTGCCACAACAGCAAAGGTTTTGCTAGTGGACTCTGTCTTTATTGCTTAGAGCCATAGGCAATCCACCACAACCGATCAGCATCATTCCTGGTTGTGCCGGTAAACTTGTTGCTATTGATGATGTTGAAATTTATGATCCTCTGATCATTTTTACTCATCATTCATGAAACATTTTGTGTTCATCAGGGAAATGAGCTACAAATAAGGCAAGCGGATCTTTACCTTTTTGAAGGCGAGGAATTGAGTTTCTATGAAGTACTCATACGAGCCAGACAGAGAAGAGAGATTGTCATTGGATACCGTGTATCTAATGCTGAAAGAGCTGTTATCAATCCACCCGCCAAAAGTGAGAGAAGGAGGTGGTCACTAAAAGATGTTTTTGTGGTTATTGCAGAGAAGGAATGGGAATGAGACATTTTTGTTTTCACACACCCTGAACAGGATATATTCTTTGAAAAAAATCAGATGGGCACCTACGAAAACAGCAACAGCAAGTGTTCTGCAGTTTCTGCTGAGTCTGGCAAAAGAAGAAGAAAAAAATACCGCAGATGTACATATGTGCAACGGGAGAATGTACATTCACATCTAGAATATTTCTTGTACAAAAGTTCAACCTCAGAAGTTTTGGATTTTTGGCGAGGATAGAGTTCCCGGTCAATTGGTAAAGTCGATTGCCAACTACCGTGAAAATTCTAGTAGATTTTTTCCCACAATTTGCTTATACTGCGACGAGGCAGCAAGCAATGAAACAACTCATTGTTCTGAATTAACATGCTAGAGAGCCTAAGAGCTTTATGTAAAATGTTTATAGTTGCGAACAGAATCATGTACTTGTATTACAAACAACATATTTGGTTACGAAAGAGTTGTTCTGTTTCCCAGGACGTGATTGTAGATGTTTTGTCTCTTGGTTTCTTTTTTCTCCCAGTCCTCACTCCTCAGGTATCTCTATCTGTTACTCGCTGGAGCAAGCGGGGCACTACTACAGACGGCAAAAGAATCAGTCTTTAATTGATTTGTTTTGTGATCTTTCCTTGGGGCTACCTGAAGCGAGAGGGACACTCTCCTTCACTAAAGAACATGATTATTTTAAATGTTAACATGATAATTGAAGGTAGATGGTTAAACTTTTCTCGTCCAATCTCCTCTATAATTAAATTTTAGCTAACAAGATCTCAAAAATGAAAGGAAAAAAAGAAGAAGAGAGAACTCCACACTACAACAAATTATTTGAGTGTATCAAAAAGGAAACTTGAAATCAACTACACTCCTATAAAATGATAAAATTAAATATAATAACTTCAAAGTTCTTAAGTGACGAGTAAATTATCGAGAATAACATAAGAAATAATATAAAAATAAAGCTAAAAATAATAATTTTGTACCATGTGAGATGAAGCTGATGACAATAATTATGTGTTCGTCTCCTGCAATATACATTCAAAGTAATAATTACATAATTTTCTCTTACAATATAAAAACACTATATCAAAACTTATTAATGTACTAAGAAAAATTTGAGATAAAAAAAATGTAACATTGAAACCATATTTTACAAAAACCTCCTAATTGAGTCATGCATGTATATAATTTTAATGTATAAAAGATTATTATTATATATATATATATATCTTATTAATTTAATGAATTATTAATTTATTATATTGAGTTCAAGTGGAGACTGATGAAAATATTATTTAATTGAGGTTATTAATTTATTGAATATTAATTTATCAATACTATGTTGTAGTTAATTTATGGTTATTTATCACAAATAAATTGTATGGCTTTAAGCTTTCTAAAGAAAATATGTATTCCAAACGGCGTCGTTTTGACAGGAAAGAAGTAGAGAAGCCCAGCTAAGAAAAACCCTTATCATCAACGACTAGAAAAACCCGTATCCACAAACCATCTCATCCTCGTTATCCATATAAAAACCCATATCCACACTCCCTTCTTGTCCCGCTCTCTCTCGCTTGAAGAACTCAAGAAAATGGCAGTGAAGATTCGTTTAGCTAGACTGGGATGCAAAAACAGGGCATTTTACAGGATCGTTGCTGCTGATAGCCATACACCAAGAGATGGCAAGCACCTTCAAGTTCTTGGTTTCTATGACCCCTTAGCAGGTTCCCTCCATTTGTTTTTACCCTTCTCTTATTAGTTTTGTACGGTCAGTTTACATGATGTTTTTATATTCTTAACGACTTGAAATTCGAAGGCTTATTCAGTTTCAACTTAACTTTTTCTCAATTGGGTTCATTTTCAAGTTCTCATACTATCATTATAGGTTCTCTGTAGATAAAGTTGTTATCAAAGAGTTAAAATTTGCGGGGTTATTGTTTGCAAAGTGGGATGCATTTCATTTCATTTTGTTATGTATATATAGTTTAATATAACCATTAATAGCAATGATTGTTTATACTTTAGGGTGTTTTCTGTTGAAGTCTGAAAATTTTAAGCACAAAGATCATCAGGAGTAGGGAAAAACTAATTTTTAAGGTTTGGTCCAACATTATTCATAGGACTAATACAATTACTTAAATATCATCAAATAAAGTAGATGTATTTAGTCTATTATAGTCACCAAAGCATTAATTATGCTTAATCTTTCGTTTCGCTGTTTGGGGAAGATACATGTTGATTATTGAGCTTAGCTTTTGCAATGGCTTCAATATTGTAACTTAATGAAGTTGCTTAGTTATTCTTAAACCTTTCTGCGTTTCCTTTTTGTAGCTAAAGGCGATGCTAGAAGATTGGGTCTTAATGTTGACCTTGTGAAGTAAGTTTTTTTTTTTTAAAAAAAAATATATATCTCATTTAGTTATATTCTCTCACTCTGTTTTTGTTTTGTTTTGTTTATGTTTCTTGTATATGCGGTTATGTAAATTTATCCAAGTATTTATGTTTTAGCTGAATCAAAGGAGATTGCGCTGTTTAAGTTGAACCTGAGTAGATAATCCTGGATATTCTAGCAAGATATAGTGTTTAAGATTGATTTTTAATTCACTAAAACACAATACTGTATACGAGATCAATATGCATGCTATACATTTATTTCATGTAGGAGATATCTTCACAACGAGAAAGGTGTGTGTCAACTTTTGTCAATTCTGAATTAAAGGAGAAAACTGGTAGATCGGTTTTTAGTTCACATAAACCTCTTGGATAGGTGCATCTAGTTGCATGATTGATAAAATGAGTTGGTACTCTGTAATTTTGTTTTTGTTGCTTTTGAGTTACTCTTCTACTTGCTTCTGCAGGTATTGGTTATCGGTCGGTGCTCAACCTACAGACACCGTACGTGGCATTCTTATGAGAGCTGGTTTAATATCCCCACCACCAATGGTTGTGATGGGACAGAAAAAGGGACCATCTGGTGATACCTCAAACCCAGAGAAGATGATCACCCAGTAAAAGTTGCCATTTCTGTAGTTTTATATTTCTGTTCTGTTTTGTACCTGTAAGCTTGATCCAGCACTGAATGGTTTGAAAGCTAAAATTCCCTTTTCAGGTTGTTGAATGAACTTGAGTTTAATATTTGCTTTTATTTCGTGTTTGTGTCATTATATCTGCTCTTAATGCATATGTTCAACCACTAACATGCTATGCAAACATGATGCTAATTGCTGTTTATATTCATTTGTTAGGTTTTTGTATGAGAAGCCTGTAGTTAGCATTACTGAGCACATACTTGAATGCAATTTAGAGATCTTATCTTGCCTGCTTTTAGTTTACACAAGCAATAAAGCACTTAATATTAGAACGTATGATAGGTGATGTAAGAGCACTTGCCACTCACAAGGCAGGGAATGTTATTTCTTGTGTATTTGGCAGATCATCTTCCTCGTGTACAACTTCATTTTACAGTCTTGATTGGCCTATTATACATAAGCATGAATGGGCACAATAGGTTATATCGTTATTGTCATCTTTCCTTGCCTATTCTGAACTCCCAATTTCCCTTTCTCGCGTCACTGTGAAGGTAATTGATAAAAGGCTAAATGGATGCTGTTAAATGTTGGCCTTCGATATATGTTAATATTGAGCATCTGTCATGTGATGTTCCTGTATGTCCTTTTGCTTCTGCTTGAGAAAATTTAGCTGATTGCAGTAATGCATAAATGGTGACATGTAGGCATAAGATTAGAGACTCCCTCTGTCACGGGCTTAATGCAATAGGCATTCACTTTAACCTTAAAGTAGGCAATGGACATGTTTACGGTGTCTCTCGACTGTTGAGCGTTTGCTCAAACCTTGCAATTTAAGCACCTGATGTCAGCGTGATTTCTCATGTTGTTGCTTGTTAGATATGAACGACCTCATATTTAGGTCACGCTTGCGGACTTTTGGATTGAGATTCATGGGAGCTCTTCTGAGTTACTTTGGTTTAGTGAGGGTAAAGAAGCAGGAGATTGGGTGTGGAAGGATCTGGTGTCAAGAACATTCAATTCAACTAAAGGCATGCAACTTGGAGCACCTTACAAGGAAATCAAGATCAATTATGATGTGAATGTTTTCTTCTCATGGCTTCTTCTTCAACATCAACCCCTACCCCTCCAAAGAAATGTGATATCTTTTGTTCAAGATGAGAGGACCCTCTTTCTGGTTATACCAGCTGCCTCTATGATGCTTTGAAGCGTAAACAAATCCTAACCTTCATAGATAACGAGCTTGGAGAGAAGAGGGAATTTCTCCATCACTTTTGAAAGCAATTGAAGAGTCCAAGCTTTCTGTGATTATTTTTTGCTGAAAACGATGCATCTTCCAAATGGTGCTGAGAGGAGCTTGTAAAGATTCTTGAATGCAGAAAAAATAATCGACAGCAAGCTGTTCCGGTTTTCTACTTGGTTGATCCATCTCACGTCAGAAATTAAACAGGAAGCTTTAGAGATGCATTTTAGCTCTTATTATTTTTGAACTGTGCTCTCGAAGGTAAAAGCAAAGAAGAGTGGCGTAGTGCATTGAAAAAATTAGCTCTAGACCCTCCTCGAATTGGAAACAAAACCATGCTTCAAGAGTATCAGATGGCTTTTATGTTTGACCTGACCTGTGCTTTCGGATATAAGCATACTCATTTATTGAAAAATGCCTCATAACAGTTTCTCACTCATTGAAATGGTCTTACCAGGGAGTGAAATACCAAAAATGGATTAGTGATCAAGGAGTGGGATCTTCAGTTACCATACAGTTTCCCTCAAATTGTCATCAGCTCATCAAGGAGCTTACTTTCTGCCAGATGATTCTCTTATTTACATCTTACTTTTGGCTGACGAGTCAGTGGAAGATTCAGCCATTTATTTCAAGCAGAGAACAGGCATGTCCAAACTTGATTTGTTCACAGCTTGGTCAATTTAAACGGTTTAGGCATGCAAAATATGGTGCAGTTTTAAGAGAATCCCTCTCTCTGCTCCCTTCTCTCGGTACTCCTAGCTACATTCGGGAGCAGGAGCGGGCCACCTTATCGAATAATTTCTACAGATAGCAAAAACTCGAGATGGCAAACATCTCCATGTCCATGGTTTCTATGATCCCTTGGCAGGTCGTCCTTATCATTTTATATTTTCTTCTGATGCTATAAATTCACATTTCTTGATATTTTATGTTTAAAACTTTAAAAAATGGAGGGTATTTATTTATTTATTTATTTGCAAGTTGTATTTAATTATCTTGAATTTTCAGCTGTTCTATAACCACAGAATGGCATTGTTCGTTCACTTGTTCTTTCCTTTGTTTTGTCAGGCATTGGTTACGGGGATGCATAGGTGGACCACGTGTTACGTATTATATTCATCCTTTATATGGCTCTATCTGTCTATCACCCTTTATAAGTTAGCATTGATGCTTTGTTAATGAAATGGATGTTGTTATCGGTTTCTGTGTTGCATTGGTAGCTGTGGGGGTCTTGTCAGCAGAAGAATGCATGAATCGGGAAGGAACCTGGTTCCTGTAAGCATGATACATGGCTGGCTGAAAGCTGAATTGCCTTCGGTCTTCACACTTGATAGTTTGTTGGATGAAGTGCAGATTCTGGTAATTATGTGTTTATGTTTATTTTACTTCATATGATGGTCATGTCAGACTACTTGGCAAAAGCCCCGGTATCATCCAGTGGCCGCAAGGCATAGAAAATTAGGGAATGAATTAGGCAAAGAGGCTCTTTGCCCTTTCATGGTATTCATGAGTCTGTGTTGGCGTCAATGAGCACACGAAATCAACGCACTGATTAGAGAAATGTACAAGAACTTGTTCATTTATCTGGTATTAACATACAAAATTTGTTCTCTAAGAGGTCAGCATCGGTAGACATAGGTAGAATGATTCTTATTCTTTATATGTACAGCTCGGTTAAGTTCTCAGATTGATGTGCCACAAACCAGTAAATTCCTCCTCGATGCCTATGCTTCTGAGAGATCTGCATTCTCATTTAATGGCGCCACCGAATTGGGTGATGGATTCTGAACTCCAGTTTCGGATGGTTGGGATTCGTGCTTTGCAGCAGCTTGCAGCACCCGGTTTTGAACATCTGAAGACGAAGGTGATGTGGGTAGTCCAAGGCGGTTGTTTTCTAATTTTCCAGTAGCCCACGAAAATGCCTGAGCTCCAACTCTAACAGGGGAGAGCAAAAGCCTTCAGAGAAACATTTAAAATCCCAATTAATCAAGACTTCAACAATCCAAAAACTTGGTCATACATGATCACACTAGCAAAAAGAATCCAACTGCCAAATGAATAAATGATTTCTCAAAAGTCCTGTGGAGGTTGGGCAATGTTGACCTTGATAACGTCATAGGTAATTTGGCTATCAACACGACTTAGATTGCTGACACGGTCAAGATCCTAGTGTTGGTAGAACATTTAAAGCCAACGAGACTTGCTATATACAAAATTTCCCATGCCTTTTCCAGTGCAAACACCAAGGTCTATTTAAGTAAAACATGTCAATTGGGTGGTGAATGATGTTGCACCAGCATATTCTGATCAGATTCTCAAGAGTACAACATATAACACCTATCCTATCTATCTGACATTATACTGAATGCACCTTGCATTACTCATTGAGCACGAACAAACAGGGACTTGATTTCAAACCTTGTTTCCATATAGGTTTACCATATACAATTGTGTCTGATATGGTATATGCATGGATGAAGAAAGACTTCTGGAGTAGGTTATACCTCATATCTTGCTTAAAATCTTCTGGGCCATTGTAAGAAGCAACCCGCCGATAAATAGTCTGGTGGAGTGTGACAAACCAATAATTAGAGAAACAAAAGGATCACTAAACTAAATTTAGCAATGACATAAAACTTTCCTTATGGTTAAACACATGCAAAATAGACAGAGGGGCATCTAGCTTAATGGTCAAATCCACACTATTTTATGGAATGCATCAAAGGATCTGTGTACAAGCACAATAATTCAGGTTCAGAAAGTGCAAGTTTGTTTTAACCACTATCAGCTTAGAATCAATATCAGTGAGTGCGTGTGTGTGTAACTGTGAAAGAAACAGAGACCAGAGAACTACAACTAATAATTCTATACCTGACTGAGGCCAACAATGGCAATAAATTGTAAGGTCTTCTCCCACTCTGAAACAAAGTTCAAGTTTTGTTGGCAAGAAGGATGCGAGGAAAAAAACAGAATCTATAGAATTGGTTCTATATAATAGAACTAAAAAATTTCAAACTCTTCCAGATTTTGGGGGATCATTCTTAGAAAGTAGCAGAAAGCCTGTACATGAGGAAGAAAAAGGACACACCTAGCAATGCGTATGATGCTGCAGCAAAACCCTGTTCACAACATTAATATTTTTGTTAGCAAAGGATGCACTGGACATTTGAAAGGCAAGAAATAAATATTTCTCAATCATGACTTGATGATTAACCAAGACCTGATGTAATACCACAAAAAGTAATCCGAGTCTTACCACACCATATCCAAGTGCTTGCACTGGTGAAGGTCTGATTTCTTCTAGAATTGCCTCAGCCTCCTGAAATGATGCCGAGTTGTCAAAACTCAAGTACTTGGAGAAAAACTTAGATCTGGCAATAGAAAAGGCAAGCACTTCCAGAATGTACATGTATTTAAAATTTTCAATCAATCAAAAAGAACAGCACAGATTGACAAAGCAGAACGAATATAAATCCTACATGACTGAATGGTCTTAGCAACAAGACAAATGTTTTGGTTGAAGGTGAAGGTTGTTGATTTGCATGAACAAGGAGATCCCGGATTGTAACATTATCCAAAAAGTCAGCTTGTTGCATATATCGAAATAACTTTTGAGCTCATATGAGCTTTCTGAATAGTAAAATAATCATATCAACTTGTTTGAATGTTGAATAATGCCCATATAGACTTGGGCTCATGTATCTGGGACAGGACCTTTTATTATGCACACAACAGCTTCAAGAGTTATTTAATTGATAACACCTAACATGTTGGAAAATTTATTGAAACTACAGCTAAACTAACCGTCACCTCTACTATGGAGCTCCATACAGTTCAATCTGGTGCACTAAATAAATAATTCAATCTGAACCAATAGTCTTTAGCAAAGAGCTACGAATTTTATCACCATTAGATTGTATTCAGGACAGATTATCATTTTTCTCAAAATTGCTTCAGATTTGACGCATATTTATTAAAAAAATTAGTCACTAGGATAATGTTCATAGTTTAATTTCATAGATCTGACCGCCGTCATGCTTCAAAACATACACAACCCCCATGGCCTGCTTATCCAGTTTATGGTAGCCCATCCATTGCACATATACAAGCACACAGCACACATTTCCAGACATGTGTGATTGCATGTAGTGCCCCACACTGTCCACACACACACAGAAATTTTGTTTGAGTTTCCATGTGAATCTATATACTTGCATGCACAGACACATAAATGCCTCATGAGTCTGTGTGTATTTGTGTTGTTCAGTGCCTTATGAATACCATTTTGATAATATCCATGGGGCATCGAAGTGCACCCAGCAATAGTATTTACTCTTATCATGTGTTTTTGAAATTAATGTCAAATTAATAAACTTCCCCGGATTAATATGAGCTGACTGAATATATTATTGCAAGGTAGGGAAGTAATACTACAGCATGTTATCTGCCACACATATACTTTGAGTTGATCAATGGCTTGCAACAATTAGAATTTTTCATTCCTAGATATTTCAATTAGTTAAGAGAATACAATAGTCATGCCATAACTTTACCTCATTAAGTATAGTTAGTGCTGTCTCAGGTTTGAGCTCCTTGACACGGAGACCTTGCTTTACCCAAGATTGGAAGCCACCTTGGACCACGTATGGTCTCTGTCATGTGAAAATGCAAACAAACAATTAGCAATATGTTAAAATGTTTTGCAGTTCCAGATTAACAATACAGACCTGGCATTAGGCAATTTTCTTATATTGCAGGTCACATGGTTTAATATTGCAAAAAACAACTAGCTTCTAAAGCCAAGTTATATGAATTTTTTATGAATAAACCATGGTATTATCTTGTATTCATACATTTAACTCTTTTCTTCACGAGCAATATACAGAACCATATGGCTTAGCAAGCCATGGAGTGAACTAAAAGAATATTGAAATTGATTAACCCATTGCAACTTACCAAGTCAGGCAAGGTAAAGACAATTTTTGTTTTCCTTTTTCAGAGGTTCATAAAGACAAGAATGAGATGTAGAACTAGTGTGCTTTCTGAAGTAGTCTCTTCAGATCCCCAAGCCAAACTCATGTGCAGAAACTATCTTGAGAATAACATGTATGAAAAATGGGTTCTATCTATAGCATTTATACACCAAAGATACATGAGTACAGTGTTTTGGTTAACAACATTATAAATGAACAAAAGGCATTAAGTTACTCTTCCAGAATCTGGGTTAATATGAGATTGTTATTTTTTAAAAAGGTAACTGATAAGGGGCAAACTCTCAGAAATGTTAATCCCCAAGAAGCTTGACAAAAGAAGAGTGGAGAAATTCTCTTTCTCCCCTTTTAGTTCAATGATGGCATAAATGCTTAGTCATTTATGCAACAAAAAATCTTAGAGATTTCAAATACTTGCCTTAACCCCAAGCTTTCTCAAGGATCTTGCAATGCCTTTAGAACGAGAACCATTAGCATCCATAACTATTACCTGGTACCTGTCCTACAAGTACTAGAAAAACAAAGTTCTGAGAAAATATTCCTGAAGCCAGATTTAAAAATGGAAAACACAGGAGTTTGTGATGTAGGAACCGTACTTCAACAATAATACCAAACAACACATTTTGTAAAACTGATCACTTGTCCCTGATAATTTATTTAGGTACTTCGGGACCAACCCTGCCACCCCAAAAATTTACTTTAGGCCCTGCTGGACCAATCCTACCACCCAAAATTCAATGGAAAATGTGATTACAAGTTATTTCACCAGTAAAATTCTGTAAAACAAATTATATCAGCACCTCCAGCTTAGGCACATTGAACCCATGATGCCACCAACAATTCAAAGCAAAAGTATGAGTGTAAGTAATTCCACCGAAACAATGCCTTGAACACTTTAAATTTTATGCATCTTCTACTTGAATTTTTGTGCATGTCATTTGGATTGCTATAGTATGTGTCCAATAGTCCTTCACACATGAGCATAGCTTGGTGAAAAGAAATCTTAGAGAATGGAAAGGTGTGAAACAATTTCTTGTGTCCTCAGAGGCTAATGATGATAAAACACAAAAAATTGATTAGACCAAGCCCAAATCACCCCTCCCCAAAAAATTTCTTTTCTTTTTGGCACTACTCAGAATTCTCATTTTTCTGAAACCTTCAGCATGGATAAACAATAATTATATCAAATGTCTTAAAACATAAGGCTGTACCTGTACAGCTTTCAAGTTACGAATGACTGCAGCAATTAGGGTGTCATCAAGATCTTTTCCACCCTTTAACAGCTTCCTTACTGGGCCATCAACCTGAACAAAGTTGAGGAATATAAAACATAAAGTTACAAAAAGAAAGGATGCATCCAAGCTCCAATGCTTATTTTTATTTCATCTTCTTTTTTTTTTTTTTGTTCAAAGAGTTATTTAACATTTAGAAACAAAGTAATTGTTCTAAACTTTGATCTTCCTTGTAACAAATAGCAATATTCCCCCAACCATAGCTTTTGGACAGTATTATAAAGAAAACCAACCTGTGGTAGAGTTACACTTGCATAGCGAAACCGTGCAGCTCGTCGAAGATCAGGAATGCCATCTCTTTCTCTGAGAACCTTCACATAAATAATGTCCAACAAATTCAATTCCAGGTCAAGGAAATTAATGAGGTTACCCGATTTGAGATTGTTTTTACTATAATATAAAAGAAATGAGGGTGAAAGGTGTAATGTAAATGATATTTCTTAGTGGAAAAATAAATGAAGTATTGAAAATATGAAATGGGGTCACCAAAAAATAGAAGTTATAAATGAAGAGAGTTGAAAAAACAGTAGAAATCCTTAGTAAAAGTGAGAGCAGTAGGTTTTAGCCTCTGTCATTGAGGTACTTGGATTTTTAACAAAAGAACTTGAGAACATGAAAGGCCAGAAAAATTTACTCTCTTGCCTCAGGCCGGACATCAATGAGTATGGTGTCTCCCTTCTCTGCCAAGAGCTTCAGAGTTAATTGTGGAGACAAATCTCCAGAGTAACCACCATATGCCCACACCCAATAAAAACCCCTGCACAAAACCGATAGAAAACTTTAGTTTCCCATGTATGCAGATTAAATTAACAAATCCCTATATGCAAGAAAGGACATTCATACCACAAAGTGGCTGAGGTTCCAAGGAAAAGAACAAAAGGTACAACTGGATCATTTGGATCCAAGCCAAGGCTTTTTTCTAGCCCCTCGATAGCAATGTAAACCTGCTTATGGCATATGAAATTCAGTGTTGGTTTGGGAATATAAATGAGTTGGGTCAGCTCGTAATTAAGCACTGTAACAGACATGGATGCAATTGATTTTTTTACTAGAAAACCTGGAAGGTGAAAGCAGTGACTGAAGTCCCTGACAAAAAGAGTTCTAAAATGAACCTAATAAATTTTTTCAGGAGATGGAATTATTTTTTAATTTCATAAAATGTGCCAAGTATAATATACCTGTTGAAAAGTTGCACCAATTGGCCTCAATATTTTTGTTGCCCTGTCTTCAGACAGATTCAGCGCACCCCTGATCTCCGGAGGAAGCAATTCCTTGGCAGACCCATAAGAATAAACAACAAAAGAAGCCCCTTTTACTATAGATTCCTCAACTGCAACAATTGCACCTCTCAGCACTTCAACAGAAGCGCCAGTAGTTTTTTTTATGGCTTCCCTCAAATCAGTTGAAAAGCTAGTTAATCTATCCCCAGCCAGTTCTCCTGTTTGATTGAAAGTTGAGAATACTTTACTCAAGGCACTATCAGCTGTTTCTGAAGCACTTTTCTTAATGGAGGTTATTGAAGTAGTAATTGTGTTTAGTGAGCTTTGCACGGCATTTTCTCCCTGATTTACTGAAGTATTGATGGAGTCCTTAAACCCGCCCAATAAATCATCCAAACTAGTCTTCGCACTAGATAATGAATCGCTATCCATTTCCAAGGATTCAGACCCCAAGCTGGGTTTCTCTGGTGTTATATCGATAGTTGATGTTGTTTGGGGCTCCACAAGTCCTATAACACTATCTGTGTTTTCAGTTAACTGGTCTGTAGAGTCCATAAGTTCCTCTTCAACATCAGCTATGTTATAACTTTCAAAAGATTTCAGTTTCCCCCCTCCTCCCATAGGGTGCGATTCATCTATTGCGCCAACTGAAGAAATCCAATCATTATAAAACTTGCATTTAATGTCGCCTAATTCATTTGGGCAGGAATGATCATTAATGAAAGCCAAGGATATTGATTGTTCATTGCTTTCAACAAAACTGGAGTAGAAAGACTTGACAGCTTGTGTTTTGAAGGACATTCTTCGAGAATGTGTTCCATTTGACATCCCCAAAAGTACCCTGTCTTCTACATAAAATCTGGACACGATATCCTTCCAGACTGAGCAAAATGGTTGCAGACCTCCATGTAATGGAATCTACAGTTTTTGTTGTTTCAAATACATGAATGACATGCTTGACAATAGAAATACTATTTCACAGGTACATGAAGAAAGATGTGACACAATAACACATAACACTGTGAATTAATAACCAGAGTGAATGGAAGCTACCACCTGCAAGACTTCACTCGGATGCTTCAAATTCTGTTCTTTAAAGGTGGAAAAGGAATTTGAATATTGAAGATTTTCTCAGATGTCATATCTTAATTTTTCATTCTAATGGGAATAATTAGATTAAGTGGAGAGAAAATGTCATCTCACCCAAAAGCTTAACTGCTAAATAGAATGGTGCATGCAGGTTATAAGGCCATACCAAACTTTCTGCTAGATTGTTAAGGAATTTACTCAACCTCCCTCTGATGTCTAGGCTTAACAAAAAGAATGAAAGAGAACGCTGCACTGGACTATGATACCATATTAGAGCATGGGTATCAGCTGATGCATTCAGTTCAAAACCATCACTTAGGCACATGCACTCTACATAATGCGGTACTGAACTTTATGCTTAACCAGTTGAGGCTTAATTGATACCATCAATTCAAAACCTTCACTTCAGCACCCCAGATTTTCATCTCACATAGATCACACATTTTATACAAAAGCACACATATATACTTGCACCATAAATTTTTTTTCTTTTATTTTTTGAACCAAGATTTTTCTCTTTTAGCATAGACTTCAATTATAGTCCTGGATTAATCTCCACCCTGTTGGAGGTTATGTATCTCCAAATCTAAGGGCAGAGATGAAACCATGAGATACAAGAATGATAGAAACTTCTCAACAGCATGATTTAAATTACAGTACAGGAAGCGAATCTCACCTGAGAATGAGGGGAACAACTTGGAGTGGCAGAGCAAACAGGCAACATCTTTTGTTCACTCGATATAAACCTTTATCAAAATCACCAAGCTTCCATGTTCTGCATGGAGGTAAAATTTTTACAAATTAACATGCAGTTCAATCTTCAAATTCGCCCTTGAAAAAAATGAATAGTAATCACACCAAGCTAAGTTGAATGAGGATCATCTCAATTTATGACAAGTAATCAACTTTGAAGAGGATTTCTTGGAATTCAATTCTAAAGCCCTTTCTTTTTTTGGAAAAAAAAAGAGCAAACTCCTTCTCTTGCATGGTGAAAACAAATGACATCAATGTGGATAAAAATTATGAAAGAAAAGTGGGAAATGGATCCAAATAAGCAGAATTCAACCATGACCACTTTAATTCGTTGTACCATGATGAGCCCTTCTAAGTTGGCTTCTAAAAAATCAAGCTTTAGTTCCATTTTCAAACAAAACCAAGAAAAAGGAGAGAATTCATTTCACAAAACATGTGTGTGTGTGTAAATCATCAGGATGGATAACACACTAAGCTAAAGCTATAACCAAACCCATAGGGACTCAACGTAAATAGACCAATTGCTCAACTGGGTTGCTCGAAATACAAACACTAAAAGCATTAATACCACAAAGAGTGACATACAACTACAGCGTTCAACAAAAAAAAATGACAAATTACAACACAGTAAGCTAAACTAAAGCAAACCCGCTCCGGACAAGGACTAAAACTTACTCAAATTCTAGGAAACTGAGAATGGGCAATGTATTTGTGTGGCAACTTGTCAACTGAAACAGTATATATCAAGTTAGAGAATCCAATCGTGTGGCTTGTCGATGCCTCTAGCTCATCTCTAAGGTTTCTCTTTGCCTCTCGTTTTTTTGGTGGGGACGAGTTTTGGATTTGATTTTTTGATTACTTATAATACTATTTTCATATGGTTGCCCTTTATTTGTTTGGTATTTAACATTACCCCCTTCATTTTCTGTGTTTTCTGTTTGTTGCTTAAGATGTTGTGACTCTTCTCAATTCTCGCCTGCCCAGTTAGGGTTGGACTGGATTGTTGGTTATTACTCGGTTTGACTCGACAATAAGGTATTTATAGGAAAGACCGAGTTCGACTTGCTATGCTCAAACTCAAACCGAATATCTATTTTAAATTTATAAGTTTATATTGATATTATTGTAATAAATTATTTTACTATTTTAAAACATATTAAATGCTATTATAATCAATTTCACAATGTTTAGGAGCCTGATTTAATCTGATAAATTAACCTATAACTTTGATGAGTTAAAATTTCATGTTAGGTTGGGTTTTAATAAAAATAGAAGAAAATTAATCTGGTGTAATCCGATCAGAAACTCGGGTTAATTCACAGCTTAATGACTTTTTTATTATAAATAATATTTTTTTTTTATAAATAAAAATTAAACCAAATTAACTTAATTTGATTTACCTGATTCATATAACTCGGTGATCGTTTTTTATCGAATTTAAAAACCATGCATGTGCGTCTTCCTAAGTATAAAATACTCAAAGAGGACATCACATTTCTCGTGTATAAAGGAAGAAAAATATTTTGTTTCAACTAAATTATAGCCATTTTAATAACAAGTAAACTGATATATCTTTTTAATAACAAGAAAAATATTTTTTTTTTGCAATATCAATATATTAAAATCATCAAAAAATAATAAAAAAAAATATTAAAATCTACTAGTAACATATTAAAGATTCATGAACCAATCATTTTATTTTCCAGTTGTTTTTTATTTTTATAATCTTTTTTTGAGACTTTTTCTATAACAATTGTGGGATTTTTATATTCATTTAAAATTATTTAAAAAATAATGCCATTCAAGTTAAATTGTATTAAGTACATATACTTATGGTAAAATTTTATTTTATTTTATTATTATTTTTTTGATAACCCGGTGTGTCCGGGTCAGTTTACGCGCACCATAACTAATCATCAGACCCATTAAACACCCTGCAAGCCCAATAAATAGATAAAACACCGTAAAAATAACAGACATGAACATAGAAAGTCGAATCTAAATACTAAGAAAAGTAACAAGTCCCTGCTATAATTGTTAGCCCACGACATTTTAAAATTTTATTTTTAAAGCACTTCGTGTTGTGCTACTTAGTATAGGTATAATTTATACATTATGGTGATTTTATTACGTGAAAAAAGTAATTAGAATTATGAGCTATTAAATATTTTTATTTGAAAATTTGTGGTAAAATCATAACAAAAATTATCTTCCTTATTAAGGGAACGTTTGGTACTGCGTTTGTACCTGCGTTTCCTCTAAATTTGAATTTTTTTTTTTTTTTTTTTGCTAAAATTGAGTGCGGTTTGTACTTTTTAGATCGTTTTGATGTGCTGATGTCAAAAATGATTTTTAAAAAATAAAAAAACATCATTGGCATGCATTTCGGCACGAAAAGTTATTTGAAAAGCACCCGCAACCACACTGCCAAACACGTTCTAAGCATCGCAAAAATTGCTACGTCAAATCATCGAATTTTTTTCAAATCGAAACAATATTTTTATTTTTATTGCCACGTGTTGAATGTTGCTGTATTAACATGAAATTTGCATATGAATCAACGCTCACGCGCCATCTGCAAGATCTCGGCCTCCATCACACGCCCCGCGGGCTCCACTATTTCATTTTTCTGGTCAATATTTATTTATTCTTAATTACGATGTTCTGCTGGGTTGCCAGAATACAATTGGTTGCCGCCTTCAATGACCGTATCGTGTGTAGCCATCTAGCCAAGCAGGACGAGATAACCTCAAATTTGTCCCCAGCTCATCCTCTAATTTTCAATCAAGTCCTAAAACTATGTTTTCATCAATTAAATCCAATATATTATAATTTTTCAATTAAATCTCCCTTCTATAAGAATTTATCATTTTTTTAAATAGAAATTACTTCCATTCAATCTCAGTGATAAGAGTGTCCTTCCAGCTTTAGAACACCATGACTATATATTGATCACAAAATATTTTTAAAATTATACAACAAAAACTTGAAGGAGTGAGATTCTAATATAGAATCGATATTATTCTTCTATACATGAAATATTATGGATGACACTGTGTGTTTTTTATAATTCATTTTGATCATTAATATTTTTTTGATTTAATCATAATTGAAGGCTAATTACTTCTGATTTATTAGGAGTTTCGAGAAAAATATATTTTAGTTCTCAAACTTTAAAAATAACATAAATTATACAATTTCGGTAACTTAATTTTTTTCCAGTTTAATTTTGATACAAAAAAATATTTTTTTTTATTTTGCAGTTCCTGATTGAGAGAGAGATTGTCAGATTCTAATAGTAAAAAGAAAAATATTGTTGACACCGACCTAGACTATCAAAACGATCGATATTTGTGTCAAATGGTTTCATTTGATCAGGGGACTTATATATGTGTTTTTTTTACATTTAAAGTTTGTAAAAAAACAGATATGAGGTTGGGTTGATTTTGATTTTCGAGATGTTTTTTTAGGCTATTTAGAGGTTAATCACGGTTTTTAAAGTGTTTTTGTAGGTTTTCTGGATAAAAAACTTTAAGTCGTGATTTTCTGATCACCATAATAGCTAGAATCCAAGCAAATTCAGATGACACGTTATCTTATTATTTTTTTCAAAAAAATTTAGGAACAACGACATGTCATCCGCTCCATAAACAATGGGTCGATGTGGGTTGGGCTGGTATGTCAGGCTCAGCAGTGCCTAGTTTGTTTTTCTATTTTTTTTTTCAATTAAAGCTTTTTTTTATGTTTTTATTTTTAAAATCTCATTTATTTATATTTAGATCAATATCCATTCTCTATTTTATTGTATTTAAAGAGTCTATTTAAATGACATTTAGTTTTTTGTTATGCATTTAATTTTTTAACATGTTTTTTTGATTTATCTATAATTTTGTTTTTATCTTTTGTATAGATGAATTTGTTTTTTTTAAACAAAAAAAATCAGTTTCAAATAATATTTCTAGTATACGTAGCCTTGTATAATATTTTTTTTACTTTTATCTTATTCAATCAATTTAACGCATGTCTATTTTGTTTGATTGAATAAAAAAATTATTTTAACAAATAAATTTAACAAACACAACTAGAAAAATACCCTGTCTTACAAAATTAAATATCTTGATTTACAACTGTTTCTTGATTTTTTAAATTTTATTTTTAGTTATCATTTATAATTTTTTTATTTATTAACATAGGTAATTTTTAATTTATTTGATTACATGTATATATAAATTTTTTATTCTTCACTTAAATTTTTTTTAACTACAAAAACATTTCACAAAAACCTATATATAAAGTTTTTTTTTTAAAATCAAGTATATAGTTATAATAATAAAAAATAATTTAAAAAATCAAAATTATACGTACCAACCAAACTGAGCCTTCTTTTATTGCATAAAATAAGCGCTTTTAACGGAAAACTTTAAGTACTTAATTGAAAACAAAATAGTTTAAAAACTCAATTGGAAATGAATGGATAACTTGGGGACTCATGCGTGACTCCCTGAATGAAGCCATTATGCTTTATCTAGTTTTCTTCACTCTTCCACGATTTTCTCGGCTCTCTCTCTCGCGTTCTTTTTCAAAGCTTCAGAATTTCCGTTCCGGTAAGCTCTTTCTCTCTCTACTTTCTCTCTCTAAAAACTCGCGCATTGAAATAATTAGGTGATTTTAGCGTTCTTGAAATGGAAAAGGCAGTTGTTAGTGCTTGTAGATCTCTTAATTCAGATCTTAACGGTTTCCGATCTGCTGATATTTTAGAGCATTTCTTTTTTAAAATTGCGATTTTGCATATATTTTATAATTATTTGAGTTATTTTTTGGCATTTGATCACCAGGTTATTGATTAAGGGCGCATGGAATCACCCGGTGAGCATACAGAATCCTTGCATTTGCTGCTTTATTATTATTATTATTATCATGTTTCAATGGGAGGGCTAGCTAGAACACCGGCGACGTTGTGTAGCTTTCTTGCTAATGTATGCGAGAGTTTTCTTTAGATAGTTACGTGGTCTGGAGAATTAGATGATGAATGCGTCTTTTTTATGGGATCACTTGGATATGTACTGTTACGCTGAATTCGATTTGACTCGACCCGACTCGACTCTTTCATTTAGTTTTTGTTGATAAACAACTTGTCCGATGGATTATGGAGTGTATAGATCACGAAACCGACGATCATTTTTAGGGTTATCACATGCAGGGAATAATGGATTATCAGTAGTTTTGTCATTTTAGTGTCAATTCGAGAACTAGATTAATGCATTTTTAAGTGGCCACTGGGGTTTTTCTGGTTAATCTAGGTTTCGGTGATGAATGACTATAGAGAGGGTGCGAGGGACATATGTTATATGATTGCAAGACCCACGATTGTAATTATACCATATCGAGGGAAAAATGATTGATGATAAACATTTCTTGGAGCTCTTCAGTCATTTCTGATGTCAATTTGTTTCATATGTTTTTTTTCTCTGTTCTTATATGACCGACAAAATTCAGTTTGGCTGTCTGCTTAGAGGAAGATTAATTTTAATAGGGAATGCATCTGCTTTTACCTTAGTTTAGCCAATATTTACATGCATTTTTGCTCCTTGGTTTTTACTGCAGTTGGTGGTTCAAGACTCACATCTGTGGTTGTTGCAACCCTGGATAGCGGTGAAGTTTACATTATTGCCAGCTTGTCTTCTAGAACTGATACTCAAGTGATATATGTTGACCCAACAACAGGGTTGCTTCGATTCAGTGGGAAGTTAGGTTTTGATGTCTTTAAATCTGAAGATGAAGCTTTAAATTACATTACAAATGGATCACGATGGCTTTGCAGGAGTACTACAAATGCGAAGGCGATATTAGGATATGCTGCCTTAGGAAGCTTTGGGCTGCTTCTTGTAGCTACAAAGTTGACTGCCAGCATTCCAAATTTGCCTGGTGGAGGATCCGTGTATACAGTAACAGAGAGCCAATGGATCAAAATATCTCTTCAAAATCCTCAGCAGCAGGGTAAAGGGGAGGTGAAAAGTGTTCTAGAGTTAACTGAGCTTGACATTGATGGGAAGCACTACTTCTGCGAGACAAGAGATATCACTCGACCGTTTCCAAGTCGTATGCCCTTGGAAAATCCCGATGATGAATTTGTTTGGAATGGATGGTTTTCAATGCCTTTCAAAAACATCGGGCTTCCACAGCACTGTGTCACACTCCTGCAGGTTTTGCTTTGTGCTCAGTGTCTTATTACTAACACATATCTGATTGTCAAATATTTTAAAAGTTGTCATTCTTGAAGTTTAGCCTGCACTTGCACAATTGTGATGTTGAGTAAGTGACAATAAATTATTGAATGAAGGAGAGTAAGGCCAAAAGCTTATGAGCGAGCTTGTTGGCTCCCGGGTAAAAACCTAAGCAATGGAGAATGAATTATTTTCCTTGAGGTATGACATCTCAGGCTCATCCATGAAGAATTGAGGACAGAATTTAGTCCCTAACCACTGAATTTAGTCCAGCAATCCCCAATGCCATGCTTGTGGGCTATAATGCCTTTAATTGAGCATATGAGGTTATAATTTCTCCAGAGGAAACCAATTTAAATGACTTTCTGTTTTCAAGTTTTCAACCAAGAGTGATCCATTGACCATTGGAATGAAACTGATTCAAACAAGCTGAACAGTGTTTGGTTTTGTTGGCACTATTTTAACTCTAAAAATTCTTTAAACATTTTCTTGTCAACATCATTATTGGAAGAAAAAAAAATTGTACAGTCCATTTAAACATCATTATTGTTTGAGTTGGTTCAGCTGTGTTAACCAGAGGCAATTCCACTGTCGTAACTGTCCATGTGCTTCCAGTTTCTAGTCTGCCTCTGGTTACCACTCTCTATCCCTAGCTCGCAATGATTTACCTTGCTTTGGATTCTTATTCTATCTTAAGAGTAATATCATGGCTACAACATAAAATTTACATTTGATACTGTTTGGTTGATATTAATGTATAGGGCTTTGCAGAATGTCGAATTTTTGGAAGCTCAGGGCAGTCAGAAGGGATCGTTGCTCTAACAGCTCGCCGTAGTAGATTGCATCCTGGTACTCGATACTTGGCGAGGGGGATAAATTCATGTTTTAGCACAGGTTAGATGACCAAAATATCTCTTGGAATCTGATGCCATTTTTCTTGTTGAAATTCCCTAGGTTATGCGTTTGGTTGATTTGATTTGATTTGTTTGTGTTTCACATTTTCTGTCCTCTTATTTTTTACTGTTCATAAATAACAACCATTTACTAAATTTTTTATACGCACCTGTTTGGCATACTGGCTTCTCTGGGCCATGGTTCCTATTTTGTAGAAATAAAGTATGATCATAGAACAATGAGCAATAGAGAAATGAATTGGTTTTAGATGCATATATTTATCTGGTTATATCTGTTGAAGAAGTCATTATTACTCCAGACCCCTTCTCATGTATGAATAACAATGTTATTGCATATATTTATTTATGCTTCTATTTGATTTCTAAATCATTTACGTTGTTAATTTTATTACTTCTTTCTCTTATCTTAGTTGGGCATGATTTTGAAATGAGTTTTGCATAACTGATCAAATGAACAGGAAATGAAGTGGAATGTGAGCAACTTGTATGGGTGCCAAAGATGACTAGTCAGAGTGTTCCTTTCAACACATACATTTGGAGACGAGGAACAATTCCAATTTGGTGGGGTGCAGAATTGAAGATGACTTCTGCAGAAGCAGAGATTTATGTTTCAGATCGGGAACCTTATAAAGGAAGCTCACAGTACTATCAGAGGTTGAGTAAACGATATGGTGCTCGCAGTTCTGATATAGCTGTTGGGGAAGGTCAGAAGAAAAAACCTATTGTTCCAATTACATGCATCAACTTGCTTAGGAATGGAGCAGGAAAGTCAGAAGCTCTTCTAGTTCATCATTTTGAGAAATCTTTAAGCTATATAAAATCAACTGGAAAACTTCCCTATACGCAAATACATCTTATAAATTATGATTGGCATGCCAGTGTAAAACTAAATGGTGAACAACAAACAATTGAAGGACTGTGGAAACTTCTCAAAGCACCCACTGTGGCTGTTGGCATTTCTGAAGGGGATTATTTACCTTCACGACAAAGACTTAATGATTGCAGGGGTGAAATCATCTATACTGATGATTTTGCAGGTGCCTTCTGCTTAAGATCACATCAAAATGGAGTCCTCCGTTTTAACTGTGCAGATTCCTTGGATAGAACCAATGCTGCTAGTTATTTTGGCGCTCTACAATGTTTTGTGGAGCAATGCAGGAGGTTGGCCATATCACTTGATAGTGATTCGACATATGGTTATCAGTCAGTCAATAACTATGGCGGATATACAGCTCCATTGCCACCAGGCTGGGAGAAACGATCTGATGCAGTCACAGGGAAAACATATTATATTGATCACAACACTAGAACTACAACATGGAAGCATCCATGTCCAGATAAACCTTGGAAGAGATTTGACATGTCATTTGAGGAGTTCAAGAGTTCAACAATTTTATCTCCTCTATCTCAGCTGGCAAATCTTTTCCTTCTTGCTGGTGATATCCATGCAACACTTTATACGGGTTCTAAAGCTATGCACAGTCAAATTCTTAGCATTTTCAATGAAGAAGCAGGAAAATTTAAACAGTTTTCTGTAGCTCAGAATTTTCAAATCACTTTACAGAGAAGATATAAAAATGTACTTGTAGATAGCTCTCGTCAGAAGCAGTTGGAGATGTTTCTTGGATTGAGACTTTTCAAGCATCTTCCATCAGTTCCAGTTCAACCTCTAAATGTATGTTCTGTATTCTCTATATCAGCTACTTATTCTGGGATTCCTTATCACAAGCTGTGTTTTCTTAGATAAATATTTTGCTCTATCAATGCAGCAAGACCAATTACATTGTACCATAAAGTCACTTGGTTGGTTAGCTCCATTTTGCACCCAATTATTGAATCCATTTTCTTTAATTTTAATGCGTTTCATATATATATATATATATATATATATTTAACTTGAGCTCACTCAGACAAATTGAGTGTAAAGTTCAGAAACCTTTCTAAACATAGCTGCATGGATTTTTGGTTACTATATTATTAGATATTTACCCTTTTGTTCTGATGTCTTAATGGGCTATCATGTATGACTAGTGAGATACGCATTTATCGCTTTGCCTTATCATTCTTTTTAACCTTAAGATTTGTGTTGGAAACGTTTCTGGAATTCAAATACCAGATTTATGGTTTGGTGCCAAGATTCCTATCAATCAGCTCATCAATTACTCAATTTTGCTGTATTTCAAACTCAACATCCTGTTGTATCATATTACCTCTTGACTATTGTATTGACATGAAATAAGGTGATTGCTAAATGCGGACCTTTGGTCTAAGTAGATATTGAAGATAGCTGTTTACTTCCAAGTATGTAATGAGCGAATCATTCCAGGTTCCTTCTCGACCTTCTGGTTTCTTTCTTAAGCCAGTCCCCAACATCACTCCAACTTCCAATGGTGGGTCCAGTCTTCTGAGTTTCAAGAGAAAAGACTTGATATGGGTAATTACCTTTTTTATTTTGCTTAGTCTTTGCATGGAATTAGTATGCAAGTTTTGAATTGGTTCAACTCACAAGTTGGAAACTTTTCTTCGACTTTTTTTTTCTTCACTTTCTTTATAAACCGTGTTTAACTTCATGCATCATTCATCTAACAGGTTTGCCCACAAGGTGCAGATGTGGTTGAACTTTTTATCTATCTTGGTGAGCCTTGCCACGTCTGTCAGCTTCTTCTAACAGTATCTCATGGAGCAGATGATTCCACTTACCCATCAACTGTTGATGTGAGGACGGGACGCTACCTAGATGGGCTTAAACTAGTTGTGGAGGTCTGTAGTATATGCTTATACAGAGTGCTTCTTAACCGTTACATTGATAAATGCACCTTGTGAATAGTTTTTTTTTTCTATGTAAAAATATGGCCTTGATTATTGAATATAATATGTTGAAGGGCCATGGATAGATCATTGCTCTTCCTTTTTTTGCTTTTTTCTTTTCCTGCATGTTGGTTTAAGGTTTTTACATCATGAAATAGATTATAGATGGAATAAGGGCTAGTTATTCGGTATTCTTGAGCTTGAAGTGGAAAATGTTTGGTGTGTGATCTGATGGAAGACATGCTGTCTGCTGTCTACTTGGGTACCAGTAACTCTGTATTTATCTCTAAACATTTGGAGGCTACTTCAGTTTATTACAAACATGCACTATATGCTACCCAGCCAAAGAAAGGAAAAGCTATATATATGTGTTATATATATATATATATGCACACCTAGATGCAAAAGGAAAGCATGCATGTTCATATGGACATAACATAATCTCCTATAGTTCCTAGTCTTACTTTGGACTTTCTTTACAGGGTGCTTCCATACCTCAGTGTGTAAAGGGGACAAACCTTTTGATACCCTTGCCAGGACCAATTAATGCTGAGGATATGGCTGTTACTGGAGCTGGTGCACGCCTTCACGCCCATAATACATCAACCTTGCCATTTTTGTATGAGTTTGAAGAACCAGAGGGAGAGCTGGACTTCCTAACTCGTATAGTGGCAATTACATTTTATCCTGCTGTTTCTGGAAGGAGTCCTCTGACTCTTGGCGAGGTGAAAACCATTTTTTCATGAATATTTCTCGATCTAATTCATGTTCATCCCGTTTCATGTTAATATTATTGCTTGGTCATGCTATTGTTTTTTAAGCTAGACATGGTGACATGTATTGCCTTGCTCTGAGACTTCATAGATGAAAACCTGATAGTAAACGGGCTTGCCATTCTCTAGAATCTGCTTTTGAATTTTTTGTAGGACTTCTGTACTGTGATATTCTCGGAGGATGACTTTCTTTGTTTCTCTACAGAAATAAATGCATCAGGACATGACTGGTTGGGGAGATTTTTTTATAGATAAGAGAAAATTGATTATTAAGAGAAATTATAGCTTGAGAGAGATGAAAGTTAAAATTTCGTGATGACAGTTTCAAAAATATCCCCATTGAGCTAGATGCATGTTTCACATGAATGCATACATTTGGAACATTCAAGTTGACTAAAAGAATTAAAGTTTCATGCTCTCAAGGAACTATACTACTTAGATGCTCTGGTGTGATGATCAAACTCGCTGATGCCCTTGGGCTTTTTACTGCTTCACCTGTGCTACTTAGAATTAGCTTTTCTTAAGCAAGTTCTGGTAGTGTCATAGAGTTATTGGGTTGGTTAATGTGCTGGAGAAGCACTTTTGGCTTCCACTAAAGTAGAAAATTTTCATTTATTTTGCACATTTTTCTTTCCATTACTTGTCCATGCCATGGAGCTGTGGATAGTTGAAACATGTTTTCCTTCATTTATTTGTATGCTCTTCTTTCCATTATTTGTCCATGCCATGGAGCTGTGGATAGTGGAGCTATGTTTTCCCAGGACATTCATTTGAAAGTGTCTTCTGTCAAAGGATTTTTCCCCTTACTTTCTTTGCTTATTCTGTTCATTAACTTTCTCCAGTGTCCCGGGTTTGCTTTAATTGTTGATGGACAATGATGTTGTATTACATTTTCTCACAGGTAGAGATCCTTGGAGTTTCTCTTCCATGGAGAGGAGTATTCAGCAATGAAGGCCCTGGTGCAAGAATAACTGAACTTGCCAAAAAAACTCATAAGGAATCCAACCTATTCTTGTCCAGTACCGAAACCAATCCATTTTCCAGCGCTTCTCTATCCAATGATATAACCCCATCAATTCAAAAAAGTGATTCTACAAACTGGCTTGATCTTTTGACTGGAGATAACATGTTTTCTGATCCTCTTTCTCAACCAGTGATGCAGTACGATGTACATGAGGGGAGTGACAACATCTTTTCTCATCCTCTTTCTCAACCAGTAACCCAAAACAATCTACATGAGGAAAATGACTTGCTTGGTTTTTTGGACCAAGCTGTAACTGAACATCGCAGTACCGTAGCTGATGATAAGCTCTCTTCATCACAAGATAGCAGTGCCCAGAAGTACATCAACTGTCTAAAATTATTTGCAGGGCCACAAATGGTATGCTGCTGCTCTTGTGTTTTCTTTCATTTGCTATGTTATAGCATCCTTCTTTAAAATTTTCCTTTTGTCTACTGATCTTTTTTGTTTTGGGTTGATCAAATGCCTGGTGTGTTCATTCTATGTTAGTGTAGTTGCAGCCACTTTTAGTATTTCATCATATCCTGTAAAAAATTTTAGGAGAACCTGAAAACCACTGCAAAAGCTATTAGATGGAGAAAGACCAAATGGTGTTTGGAAACAAACTCCAAACTGGGTGCATTTGGGATTCTCTGAAAAGATCACTTACAAAAAAAATTGGTTATTCCTTGAGCTTTGATTTTAAGGGACTTCTTTTATTTCCAAGCAAAAAAAGCTTACTTATCAATGTCAGATAGGTTGGAGAAATCTGGCCGCTTAACTTTTGTTGTAGAGTTTGGTAAAGAATTTTAAAGGAGTCGTAGAAATCTGTATGTGAGAGGTAGTTGTGAGCTAATTAAAGGAACACAGTAAACAAAGAGCAGGATTGAGAACAGTATACAGAGCCAGAAGAAATGACAGATAAATAACAAAAAAGAGAAAAACAGGGAGATAATTAAGTAGAAAAAATGTCTCCTGTAGAAGAAGAAAAATCATAATGAGCTCATACCAAAAGCCTTCGAGAATTTGAGGATATGATCGAGAATTTGAGGATATGATCTGATAAACTTAAAAATGTAAGACGTGAAATTTGAGACATGTTGATACTAACATTGGAACCCTAAATTGAAATTTTTGTATGATGCCTGATATTTGAGCTCAGTCTCAGTGCAGGTCTTGTAGTATACAATAGCTGTAATACTCAGATAAAACAGCATGCTTTGCTTCAAGGCCCTTTCTCTGGTCTCTCCATCTGACTACACAACCACACATGAAAAGCATACTGATGTTGAGAGGAATTTGTAGCTTTTAGCATTGGGTTGTGGGACTTCTTATGTGAAATAGCAGAGTATTTGAAGAAGCAAAACCAGTAGCGAAGCAATTAGATATGGATTTAATGTGCATTTTTAGAGCTTTATCAGTTTCTTGTTTACAGGCCATTTTTTGTCTTAGGGTGATAATGTTTCTCCTTGGCATAGCTTCAAAAACTTTTCCTAATTGTAAACTCTACATGATCGTAAGTGTCAAAACCCAGGCTATTACATGATCAACTGAATTGCAGTATTTCATTCAGATAAGAAACATTACTACAGGAGTGAAATTACCTCCATTTAACTTATTGTAATGGCTATGTCCTTAAATTGCATAAATTTTCTTCCTTTACATTTCCTCAAGATGGTCAGCTAATAAGTTTTGATTTATTGACTCAATAAAGTGACTGCTCCCAATTAATTCAACACAATTTTGCAGGGAAAAAAATTGAACTTTGTGGAAGCTATGAGGCTTGAAATTGAAAGACTCCGGCTTAATCTTTCTGCTGCTGAAAGGGATAGAGCTTTGCTGCCATTTGGAATTGATCCTGCTATGATAAATCCAAATGTTTTGATGGATGAATCATATGTGGCTAGGTTGTGTAAAGTTTCAAACGCCCTTGCTTTGCTTGGACAAGCTTCTCTGGAAGACAAACTTAATGCTTCTATTGGTCTTGGGACTGTTGACAATAATGTGGTAGATTTCTGGAATGTTAATGGAATTGGGGACCACTGTTCTGGGCGCATGTGTGAGGTGCGTGCTGAAACAACAGCACCTGCATCTGCACCCTCTGCAGTTTCTTCTGCGGGAGCGTCAAAATCTATCTTGTCGTGTTCTGAGTGCAAAAGAAATGTTTGTAAAGTTTGCTGTGCTGGGAGAGGAGCTCTTTTGCTCAATAACTCAGGGGAGGTTGACAGCTCCACTAATCGTTCTGTAACACTGGATAGTGTTGTTTGTAAACAATGTTGCAGTGATATAGTACTCCATGCTTTGATATTAGACTATGTAAGGGTTCTGATTAGCTTGCGAAGAAGAGACCGTTCTGATAGGGCTGCCTATAAGGCTTTGGACCAGGTCGTAGGGTCTTCATTGAGGGACTTTGTTCCTGAAAAAAGTCAGTCTTCTAATCGTCAGCAAACTGTTAGGATCCTACACCATTTGCTTTCTGGGCTGGAATCACTTGCTGAATTTCCATTCGCAAGTTTCTTACACTCGGTATGCACTTGACTTGTGTCAAATTCATTTTTCAGTACATATCATATTATTTTCTTCTCATTTCTTCTCATTTTATTCCTTTCCTATAGCATTTGAGTGGCCTGTCAAATTAGTCTGCTAAATATTTCCATGATACTTCTGTGTATCCATATCTGTCTTTATGTTTGAATTTCACAAGAAAGATACCTAATGGACTAGATTCAATCTACTAACTTAGTTTCTTAGTACGTTCTGGATTCAATCTATCATCTGTATGTCTTCATTGCCTTTTCTGTCTGACAGAATTGTTATGTCATAGACCATGTCTCATAATCTGCTGCAGTAGTTTGCTAACTCTTTTGAGTGGGAGGCATTCTCCTTCTTCTGCCTCACTTTCCCTATCTTAGTTTTCCATGGGCCTGCCATGACATCCCTCTCCTCCCATCTCTCTTGACCTACAATCAAACAAAAAGAAGAAAAGAAATACATATAAAATAATAGAGAGCCTGCTGTGCATGACCAAGGATTTAAAGCCACACAAAAGTTTTATCGAAGTTTCACTCTTTGATGATGATTCTATTTATTTATGTAGCTTTTTTCTAGGCATGGTTTAAATTCTTTTCTCCAAATTTTTCTTGGTTTTTGACAATTGATTATGTTCTGTAGGTTGAAACAGCAAAAGATTCAGCACCATTTTTGTCATTACTTTCTCCATTGAGTTCTGGATCACGGCAGTTATACTGGAAAGCTCCTCCAACTGTCACCTCTGTTGATTTTGTTATTGTTCTTGGCACCCTCTCTGATGTCAGTGGAGTTATCTTGCTTGTTAGTCCCTGTGGCTATTCTGTAACTGACGCTCCCACAGTGAGTGCTCCTGCCCCTTCTCGTTAGTTAGATTAGGGAGTAGATAAATGGTGTATATATGTTCTTCAGTGCGCGCGCGCGTGTGTCAAAGCCCTATATCACTAAATGAGCATGTAATGCCAGTCAGATGTTACCATCTTCATCCGGTCAATTTTGAGCTTGAATGGAAAAAATCTTCTCAAAATCCTTATTTAGCATTAAAAGAGTATGCTTTCCTGCCATGTAAACAGTCCCTGATTATCTCTTGGTATTCAGCTTGGAAAAAGTTTCCTTGACTTTAAATTCTTTAGTCACAGGTGATAGGCTTGCAAAATGCACTTGAAGTGCAGGACACTCTTTAAATCAATGAATTTCAATTCTCTCATGGTATTCAGCTTGGAAAAAGTTTCCTTTGACTTTCAATTCTTTAGTCACAGGTGATAGGCTTGCAAAATGCACTTGAAGTGCAGGACACTCTTTAAATCAATGAATTTCAATTCTCTCATGGTATTCAGCTTGGAAAAAGTTTCCTTTGACTTTCAATTCTTTAGTCACAGGTGATAGGCTTGCAAAATGCACTTGAAGTGCAGGACACTCTTTAAATCAATGAATTTCAATGTGCTATCATTTGCGCTTTAAGTTTGTAAAAGTTCTGTTTTTTTTCTCCACAAAAGCTCTGCATGTGATGATTTTTCATCTATTTACATGGTTTCCGGTAAATAAAATTAGGGTCTGTTTTTGAAACAAAGTTTGTTTCGGTTAAAAACACACCTGAGTTGAAGTCGTATAAGCACATTCAAGGGTCAGTTTTTTAACAAAGGTTTTTGGAAGCTTGATAACAAGCCTGAGTTGAAGTGATTTAAGCACATGCTGCAGACACTGTATTTTGTACTCTTAACTTTGAAGATTTGTTAGAGATACTTGCTATTATGATTGATGAGAGATAGATAGTCAGGTGGAACCAAGTGCTTGGCTTTGAAAATTGAAATTTAACTTTCCCCTCACATCATAAAGCTATGAAGGCTCTAACCTTAATACTAAAATGTGATTTAAGCACATGCTGCAGACACTGTATTTTGTACTCTTAACTTTGAAGATTTGTTAGAGATACTAGCTATTATGATTGATGAGAGATAGGTAGTCAGGTGGAACCAAGTGCTTGGCTTTGAAAATTGAAATTTAACTTTCCCCTCACATCATAAAGCTATGAAGGCTCTAACCTTAATACTAAAATGTGATTTAAGCACATGCTGCAGACACTGTATTTTGTACTCTTAACTTTGAAGATTTGTTAGAGATACTAGCTATTATGATTGATGAGAGATAGATAGTCAGGTGGAACCAAGTGCTTGGCTTTGAAAATTGAAATTTAACTTTCCCCTCACATCATAAAGCTATGAAGGCTCTAACCTTAATACTAAAATGTGTGTACCTGTGCGGGCTTGTGTTTGTTTTTGCTCTTAAGCAGCTTCATTGTTGTCCTTTGGCAGATAGTTTTACTGGAGACTGGGCAATGTTTTTCTTCAGAAGCTAGCGTGGTAGCACCTGTTTGGTTTGATGTGCATCCAAAGTCATTAGAAATCGTCTCTTGTTGTGACTAGGTGTTTTTGGCATTAAATAAATACTGATATCTGTGCCTGTCTTGGGGTAATGAGTTCCTGTTATGACTATAGTTTGCTAGGGTTAACAGATTTGCTAGTTCTTTTTTATCTAGATCTTGAATACTTAATCAGTTGCGCCAATTTTTGGATTGCTATCATTAAATTGGAGATTGTTTCCCAGAGATAGATTGCAATAAGTTGCCATATTACCATATCTGTAACAAACAATATTGTGATGTAACTGGACCACTGCTCATGCCCTTGCTGTACCCATGTCCTTCTGTTGGTTGAGATGGGGTTGGATTTTGCTGTTTAGTTGTGCCTGCATCATACTGTGTCCTGATGGTCCTTTTTGCTTGGAATTGTTTTGATACAATTATAAAGTCAGTTGTACTCAACTTTTGTATTCTGTATGACATGCTATTATAGTTCTCGCTTTCATTGTGTGTGCACTTGCCATAGACAGCCTATCAAGGGATGCTGCCTTTAGCCTCTAGTAACAAACATCCATTTGATTGCTGCCTTACCCATTATAAATTAAAAATAGAACAGGACTCTCAAATCAGGAATTGCGATGTGATTTTAGCTCATGAACTCTTAAATGCATGAAATTGAGAAGGCCTGGACTTGGAAAGACCTAACTTAGTCAACAACTGGCTTACAGAAGTTAGACAGCTTTTGACAAGTTCTCTTCTATTGTTACTACAGGTTCAAATCTGGGCCAGCAATAAAATACAGAAGGAAGAAAGGTCATGCATGGGAAAATGGGACGTCCAGTCCTTGGCCACCTCTTCCTCGGAAATTTATGGACCAGAAAAGTTGGGTGCAGAGGATAAAGTACCTAGGCATGTGAAATTTACCTTTAAGAATCCTGTTAGATGTCGAATCATTTGGATAACACTGCGACTTCAGCGACCTGGATCAAGTTCTGTTAATTTTGAGAAAGACTTCAATCTTTTGTCCCTTGATGAAAACCCATTTGCACAAGCAAATCGACGTGCCTCTTTTGGTGGAGCAGTTGAAAATGATCCATGTCTTCATGCCCGAAGAATTCTAGTGGCAGGAACTCCAGTGAAAAACGAGACGGGGCTTACATCGCAAAGCCCTGATCACATGAATTTCAATAGCTGGCTTGATAGGGCTCCACAACTGAATAGATTCAAGGTGCAAAACTGTTTGCTTGGCCAATTTTTAACTCCATATTAATCTTGAAACCTGTGCCAGGGATATTTGTCAATTAACCCTCCCTTTGTCGTCCAGGTTCCAATTGAGGTCGAGAGACTCTTTGACAATGATCTTGTCCTGGAACAGTATTTGCCTCCTGCTTCTCCTTTGCTTGCTGGATTTCGCCTAGATGCTTTCAGTGCTATTAAGCCTCGAGTTAGCCATTCTCCGTACTCAGATATTGATATATGGGATACATCAGTCACTTTTTTAGAAGACAGACACATCTCTCCTGCTGTGCTGCATTTACAAGTATCTGCACTTCAGGTATCATCTGTCATGCCAGCTTTATTTTAACTAGTATTATTGACTGATGTTTGAAATGCAAGTAGGCAGCAGCAACTAAAAACCCCACCAACCCTAATTCTATGGAGGAAATAGAGTGCCGCCATTTTTCAACAGATTCTGGGGTTTTTTTTGGCTTCCTTCACTATTCTTATTCTGACCAAGAAATAGCATTTATTTTGTTCCCCTACCCCTCTCATTTTACATCTTTATCCGGTCCTTTCCTCCTACCAAAAAGGGTTGGCTTCTGAATGGAGCAACTGTGATGTTGTCAAAAGACCTTGAAAGCCACACAAAAACATCATTAATAATTGAAAATACAACTGTGTATAGTTTCTCTATTCTGTAAATTAAGAATTCTACCCTACGAACAATAAATCCTGGCCGAACTATATCTGATCCTAGCTATATGCTAATAGAATATACTCATTACAGAAACAACCTATCTTTAGCATTTTAAGAGTTGGATTGCTCACTTGCTTTATGTTTGCTAGGGTCATGTTGAGAGGAATAAGTGACTTATGTAGCCATTGACATTATAATATTCTGTACCAAAGCGATCCTTGAAACTTTGGAGGGAGAGGGTGGAAATCAGAGCTTATGATCACTTATTTCAACCAAAACAATTTTTAAAATATAATTGCTTGAATATTAAGAACCGGGTAATAATTGAATACCCATGTGATGAAGTCAAGATGTTGGACAAACCATTGAACTGAAAATTAGATAAATTCAAAAGCCTGAGCTTATTGCATTTATTTATGATTGCTTTACTTTGCTCTTTCCTTTTATTGCACACTCATTCAGATGTATAATTAAATTAATACAAGTTTGGACTTGAAGTTACTAGAATCTTTGCTGAACGATCAACAAAAACAATAATTATACAGGAACCAAACAACATGGTTATTATTGGTGAATACCGACTACCAGAAGCCAAGGCTGGAACTGCAATGTACTTTGATTTTCCCAGACAAATACAAACCCGTATGGTTTCGATCAAACTTTTAGGGGATGTTACAGCATTCACAGACGACCCAGCAGAAGTGGACGACTCCAGTACAAGAACTTCACTGGCAGCAGGGTTGTCTCTCGCAAACAGAATTAAGTTATATTACTTTGCTGATCCTTATGAACTTGGGAAATGGGCTAGCCTTTCTGCAATTTGAATAATCATTTATGCACGGGGAGAAGGTTTGAGAATTGACGGTGGTTGTTTTTTGGTTGCTATTTAATTTTTACCATTTTTGTTTGTTGTATATTAGGAAAATGTAATAGTGGTGATATATTCATTGATGCAATAATATAATTGGTTCTTGGAAATCATAATAGCCCTTGCCCCAGATAAATTTTGCAAGAGTACAGCAATTCTTTGCTCTTA